>Ga0208744_1000001_pt1 | contig 267207 bp, 258 predicted proteins | sample CryBogCBH24Aug09_FD_184620 | JGI IMG/M metagenome (GOLD analysis project Ga0208744, IMG submission 184620) | Freshwater microbial communities from Crystal Bog, Wisconsin, USA - CBH24Aug09 (SPAdes) (version 2) | ecosystem: Environmental > Aquatic > Freshwater > Lake | place: Crystal Bog...
TGCTCGAGAGCCTGTCTCAAGCAACGCCGAGGCGGCCCGCCTGGCCTCTCTTGATTCAACCATTGCTGGCATTGCCAGTGATGCTGCCGCACAGACGTGGGGTTTAGCGATCGTGTCGCAGGGAATTCAGGATGATCCTCATAATCGGACAAGGTTTTTAGCAATTGGGCAGTTGAAGACATTGCCTAGTGGACGCGACAAAACCAGTTTGATTCTTGCTGTGTCCAATCAAGCGGGTGCGGTGTATAAAATGCTCGCCCCGTTTTCTAACAATGGGGTCTCCATGACCCGCTTCGAATCGCGTCCAGCCCGAACAGGTGATTGGGAATACTATTTTTACGTAGATGTCGAAGGTCATCAGCTAGATCCGTCGGTCAAACGAGCGCTCGCTGAGCTCAAAGCACAGTGTGCTTTTTTCAAAATTCTTGGTTCGTATCCCTGCCAGTAAAGGGCTAAACCATTATCGCGTTCGGTCTCTTGCAAACTCTCGGCTAACCTAAACAGCTCACTTACTCGGCTAATGCACATGTCGTCTGAAAAATCGGTTTTCATCGCCCCCGCTCACATTACAGCGATTTCGCCTTATCAACCTGGTAAGCCGATTGAAGAGCTTGCACGTGAGTTTGGATTGAATCCGGACAAAATTGTCAAACTCGCGTCTAACGAGAACCCGCTGGGTATGCCTGAATCCGCCAAGCGAGCCATCGTTGCAGCGATTGATCAACTGGGGCGGTATCCCGATCCAGCGGGTTTCGATCTCAAACGCGCCTTGGCCGAGCGCTACAGCATTGATCAGACCTGGCTCACACTGGGCAATGGGTCAAATGACATTCTCGAATTGATTGGATTAGCCTTGCTTGAACCGGGTAGCGGTGTGGTTTACGCCAAGCACTCGTTTGCGGTCTATCGCCTAGCAACCCAGGCTCGTGGAGCAAAGCACATCGTCGTGCCCGCAGTTAACCTGGGCCACGATCTGCCAGCGATGTTTTCTGCTATTGATGAGACAACTCGCCTCGTGTTTATTGCCAACCCCAACAATCCGACAGGTACCTATCTGTCAAACCAGGCTATCGAGGATTTTCTCTCACAAGTAGCGGCTGAACACGGCACTCGTGTTACGGTGGTTCTGGATGAGGCCTACAACGAGTTTCTAGAGCCACAACAACGTGTCGACAGTGTTGCTCTGGTCAAACGCTATCCGAATTTGATCGTTTCACGCAGCTTCTCGAAAGCCTATGGTTTAGCGGGCTTGCGAGTAGGTTTTTCGATGGCACAGCCCCAACTGACTGACTTGCTCAACCGTGTGAGACAGCCCTTTAATGTCAACTCGTTGGCTCAGGCAGCGGCGATTGCTGCACTGAAAGACACCGAGTTCCTCGCGGCAAGCTTCGAAGTCAATCGTGCCGGTAAGGCCCAGCTACAAGGCGCTTTTGAAAAACTGGGTTTGATCTATGTCCCTAGCTTTGCCAATTTCGTTTTGGTTAAAGTCGGAGATGCAGCACGTATCAATCTTGAGTTACTCAAACGTGGCGTGATTGTTCGGCCGGTCGCCGGGGACGGTTTGCCAGAGTGGCTGCGTGTCTCCATCGGTCTAGCCGAAGAGAACCAGGTGTTCATTGATGCGTTGACCGATATCCTGGTGAAAGATCGAACATGACCGATCCAAGTACCCAGCAAGCGCAAACCATCAATACCATCGATACGCTTGCTATCGTGGGTGTAGGCTTGATTGGCGGATCGTTTGCCGCAGCCCTGCGTCAAGCGGGCGCAGTCAAACGAGTTATTGCGTCAGGACGACGGCTGGAAACCCTTCAGCAGGCTCTTGCCTTGGGTCTCATTGACGAGATCGTTTCTGATGAGCAGCTTGCTGCACAGGCTGACGTGATTTTTCTTGGTACACCTGTTGGTGCCTTAGACGCCGTACTGACTCGTTTGCTGCCGCATTTAAGGTCTGATGCGATTTTGACCGACGGGGGTAGTACTAAGCAAGACGTTATTGAAACCGTCAGCCGGGTGATGAAGTCACGAGCAAGCCAATTCGTTCCAGGACACCCCATGGCGGGCTCGCACGAGACAGGGCCTGCTGCCGCGCGCGCCAACCTGTACGTGAATCAACGGGTCATGCTGACTCCCTTGCCGTCAAACAAAACCGCTGACGTCGATGTTGTGGTGGCGCTCTGGCAAGCCTGCGGGGCTCAAGTGATTACGCTTGACGCCTTGGCTCACGACGAGGCACTTGCCTCGGTTAGCCATTTGCCGCACTGGATTGCAGCGCTCTACATGACCCATATCATGCAGAGCGATGACCCTGCCTTACGTTTGGCGTTAGCTGGGTCTGGCTTTAAGGATTTCACCCGCATTGCTCAAGGCTCGCCTGAAATGTGGCGCGATATATTTCTCGCCAATCGCGATGCTTTGCTACAAGATATCGCGGCCTTTAGACTCATGATGGATAGGGCTGAGGCGGCCTTGATCGATAAGGACGAGAGCTTTATTGAAAATCTGCTTGACGAATCCTCAGCGGCGCGTCGTGGTTGGAAGGGGTTTGGTCAATGAGCCCGATCCACGCATCAGGTTCGACGAGCTCCCTTGAATTGCTCCCTGCCAGCGAAGCGAAAGGTCAAATGACTTTGCCTGGCTCAAAAAGTATCTCTAATCGAGTATTGTTACTGTCAGCCTTGGCAATGGGCGATACGCGAATTGACGGCTTATTGAAGTCCGACGATACCGATGTCATGCTAACGGCTCTTCGAAAGCTGGGCGTCCGGATCGAGCAAGTATCTGATCAAACAGTGATTGTGTCGGGTGTGAGCGAATTTCCCGTTAAGACTGCGAAGCTGTTTCTTGGTAACGCGGGTACTGCCTTCCGGCCCATCACTGCCGCGCTGGCGATGATGGGTGGCGAATATGAACTGTCCGGTGTGCCACGCATGCATGAGCGGCCAATTGGTGACCTCGTCGATGGCTTGAATGATTGGGGCACTCGAATCGATTACTTGGGTCAGAAGGGTTTTCCACCACTAAAAATCAGCCCAGCAAGTACTTTGTCAGATGTGGTCCGAGTGCAGGGGTCTGTATCCAGTCAGTTTCTGACAGCTGTTCTGATGGCTGCCCCGCTGGCTGTGGCTCAGACTGGTCGCACTGTAACGATTGAGGTCGTGGGCGAATTGATTTCACGACCTTATATCGAACTAACCCTGAATTTAATGGCGCGGTTCGGTGTTCAAGTCGAGCGATCGGGTGCACAGCGATTCGTCGTTCAACCGGGTATGCGCTATCAGTCTCCCGGTCAGCTGTTTGTTGAGGGTGATGCTTCCTCGGCTTCCTATTTTCTGGCGTTGGGTGCAATTGGCGGTGGTCCGCTGACAGTGAACGGCGTAGGCCAGGGCAGTATCCAAGGTGATATTGCCTTCGCCGACACACTTGAAATGATGGGTGCCCAAGTCGCCCGCAGCGCATCCTCTATAGAGGTGAAGGGCGTGTGCGTCGCGAGGGGGGATAAATTGAAAGCGTTTGATGCGGATTTCAACCTAATCCCCGATGCCGCAATGACGGCTGCGACTCTTGCTCTGTTCGCCGATGGACCGTGCACCTTAAACAATATTGGTAGCTGGCGGGTAAAGGAAACAGACCGGATCCATGCCATGCAAACCGAGTTGAGCAAGCTCGGTGCCAAAGTTGACAGCGGACCCGACTGGTTGCGAGTTGAGCCAATCGCGCCGGGAGGTTGGCGGGATGCACTGATTCACACCTACGACGATCATCGTATGGCGATGTGTTTGTCGCTTGCTGCCTTTGGTCCCGCTAAAGTCACGATTCTGGATCCTGATTGTGTGAGTAAAACCTTTCCGACGTACTTCGACGTTTATCGAGGCTTGGTCCGATGAGTGTTCAACAGAAAATAGCACCTGTCATTACTATTGATGGGCCGACAGCTTCTGGAAAAGGCACCGTGGCAAGCCTGATTGCACGAACATTAGGCTGGGCAACGCTTGATAGCGGTGCCATTTACCGGCTGACGGCACTTGCAGTCATAAAACGTCAGGTTTCACCAGAAGACGCCACAGCAGTGGCTAACATCGCTGAAAATCTCAACGTGTCATTTCATTCAGACGGTATCACGCTCGACGGAGAGGAGGTCAGTTACCTCATTCGTGAGGAAGCTGTCGGCAATCTTGCATCCCGACTGGCACCTAATCCTGCGCTGCGTGCCGCACTGCTGGCCCGGCAAAGGGCATTCAGACAGCTGCCGGGCTTGGTCGCCGACGGCCGGGACATGGGGACAATTGTGTTCCCGGATGCGGATTTAAAGATATTTTTAGTTGCAGACGTGCTTGCGCGCGCCCAGCGTCGTTATAAGCAGTTGATCGATAAGGGTATTTCTGCTAATCTAGAGGACTTGCTTGCAGATATGCGAGAGCGGGACCAGCGCGATATTGATCGCTCGGTCGCCCCTTTAGTAGCTGCACAGGGCGCCTACACGATTGATTCGTCGCAATTGACCATCGATCAGACGGTGCAAACCATCCTGAGTCTCTATCGGACTTAGGTTTTATTAACTCTAACCTCATCGGTTTCGGCGACAGTCGCAAATTGATGTGCTACCCGACCCAACTGGGTCACTTGGATTTCCCCAAACATGTCAACTCAACAAACCTCTATTGAATCCGGCGAAAGTTTTGCCGCGATGTTTGCCGAAAGTATCGAAAAGCAGGATTTAAAGTCCGGCGAAGTTATCTCGGCAGAAGTGATCCGTATTGACCACAACTTTGTTGTTGTTAATGCCGGCCTGAAATCAGAAGCACTGATTCCGCTTGAAGAATTCCTCAACGATCAAGGCGAGCTTGAAGTTACTCCCGGCGACTTTATCTCTGTCGCCATTGACTCGCTCGAAAACGGCTACGGTGATACCGTGCTGTCACGTGATCGCGCTAAACGCCTGTCGGCGTGGCTCTCACTCGAGCAGTCGCTCGAGAAAAACGAATTGGTTACTGGCACGATCACTGGCAAAGTCAAAGGCGGCCTGACCGTTATGACTGCTGGTATCCGCGCTTTCTTACCTGGTTCTTTGGTCGATCTGCGTCCTGTTAAAGACACGACGCCTTTCGAAGGCAAGACCATGGAATTCAAAGTGATCAAGCTTGATCGCAAGCGTAACAACGTAGTCGTGTCGCGCCGTGCTGTCCTTGAGGCCAGCATGGGTGAAGAGCGTCAGAAACTGCTCGAAAACTTGCAAGAAGGTTCGATTGTCAAAGGCGTCGTCAAGAACATCACCGATTACGGCGCATTCGTCGATCTGGGTGGTATTGATGGTCTGTTGCATATTACCGACATGGCATGGCGTCGCGTGCGTCACCCATCCGAAGTCCTGACCGTTGGTCAAGAAGTCGAAGCCAAAGTCCTGAAGTTTGATCAGGAAAAGAGCCGCGTCTCGCTTGGCGTCAAACAATTGGGCGAAGATCCATGGGTGGGTCTGGCTCGTCGTTATCCACAAGGCACTCGCCTGTTCGGTAAGGTTACCAATCTGACGGACTACGGTTCATTTGTTGAAGTCGAAGCGGGTATTGAAGGTCTCGTTCACGTTTCAGAAATGGATTGGACGAACAAAAACGTTGATCCACGTAAAGTGGTCACGCTGGGCGACGAAGTTGAAGTCATGGTTCTCGAAATCGACGAAGATCGTCGTCGGATTTCGCTGGGCATGAAACAGTGCCGTCAGAACCCATGGGAAGAATTCGCAGCTAACTCTAAGCGTGGCGACAAAGTCCGCGGTGCGATCAAGTCAATCACTGACTTTGGCGTCTTCGTTGGCTTGCCAGGCGGCATTGATGGTTTGGTGCACTTGTCTGATCTGTCATGGACTGAAACCGGTGAAGAAGCCGTTCGCAACCTCAAGAAGGGTGACGAACTCGACGCAGTGGTTCTGGGCATCGATACCGACAAAGAGCGTATTTCTCTTGGTGTGAAGCAGCTCGAAGGTGATCCGTTCAACAACTTCGTGGCAACCAATGACAAGGGCGCTGTTGTGCCTGGCGTGGTTAAAGCGGTTGAGCCAAAGGGCGCGACGATTACGCTTTCGCACGAAGTTGAGGGTTACTTGCGCGCGTCCGAGATGGCCTCTGGTCGCGTTGAAGATGCAACAACAGTCATGAAAGTTGGTGACAACGTCGAAACCATGATTATCAACGTCGATCGCAAAACACGCGCGATCCAGTTGTCGATCAAGGCACGTGACAGCCAAGACACTGCTGAAACCATGCAGCGCATGACAGAAGCTAGTGCATCGTCGGGCACCACGAACTTGGGCGCGTTGCTCAAGGCTAAGCTCGATCAGGCTCGTGATACCGAATAAAACCGGTGACCAAGTCTGAATTGATCGCCATCTTGGCGGCCCGCTACCCACAGCTGGCCGTTCGGGATACCGATTTAGCCGTTAAGACAGTACTTGATGCGATGGTCCAGGCACTAGCCGAAGGCCAGCGCATCGAGATACGAGGTTTTGGCAGCTTCTCGTTATCTGAGCGGGCACCTCGTGTTGGTCGCAACCCCAAATCGGGTGAGCAAGTGATGGTACCTGGTAAACAGGTGCCTCATTTCAAAGCCGGTAAAGAGTTGCGCGAACGGGTTGATGCAACAGCAGGCGACGACTCAGTGGATGAAGTTTCGTTTGATGTAGATACAATCGAAGCAGATGCTGCCGTTACCGATCGGTTTGCACCTTCAAAGCGGGCGTCTGCATAGCCTCGATCTACTGTTGTGGTTTGCTTGCTAAGATAAACCGTCCCGTCAGGACGGTTTTTTTTCATCAGTAAATAAGCACAATTGCGATGAGTTGACGTGGGGTGACTTACAATCGGCTTTTGCGATTCGGAGAAGAACCATGCGATATCTGGTGTGGGCTTTACGGTTTGTGGTTTTTTCTGCAGTGCTCTTGTTCGCCCTAAACAACACCGACGAGGTTACGGTGAAAATTTATGGCGATTTGCAATTTGACCATGTGCATCTCATCGTGGTGATGCTAGCCGCTTTTGTGGTTGGGACCTTATTTGGTTTGCTCTTGACCGTGCCGAGTTCACTGAGGCGTCGTCGCGAAATAATGAAGTTAAGAAAAGATTTAGAAAGAATTCAAAAAGCAGTTAACCCGTCTGCCACTGAAAACGTGTCACCAGACGTTCTGATGCCACTGTCCCCATTTTGATCCCTCACCATCTTCAGGACCAGACACGTGGATTTTGAATCCTGGTGGTTAATATTCATCCCCTTGCTTTTTGGCTTAGGCTGGATGGCTGCTCGTCTCGATATCAGCCAAATTCTGTCAGAAACCCGGAATTTGCCCGATTCTTATTTCAAAGGCCTGAACTTTCTTCTGAACGAAGAGCCAGATCAAGCCATTGATGCCTTCATTGAAGTTGCTAAGCTCGACCCAGAGACCACTGAACTGCACTTTGCCCTGGGCAGCCTGTTTCGGCGCCGGGGTGAGATGGAAAGAGCCATCCGAGTTCATCAAAGCCTCCTGGCGCGTGCTGATTTGCCCGATAGTCAGCGCGAACATGCGAAGCATGAATTGGCTCAGGACTATTTGAAAGCAGGCATGCTTGACCGAGCGGAAGAGGGGTTCCTGGCGCTCGACGGTTCCACTTATTCACTGCCTGCGTTGAGAGCGCTGATTCGAATCTACGAATCTGAACATGATTGGTCCCGAGCTATTGATGCGGCTAAGAAATTACGAAAAATAGTCGATGAGCCAATACCTCAATTGGTTCATTATCATTGTGAAATTGCGCAACAGGCATTGCAACAGAGACCCGCCAATCCAGATGCGGCACAGCTGGCCCTGAATGCTGCGCAACAAGCTTCCGATTCAGCTGATCAAGTCAGTCGTCCGGCGAGCCCGTACAGTGCAGGGATCGCGGCATCCAAAGTGCGCATCGCGATGCTAAAAGCGGATATTGCCGCAGCGCGCAACGAGCAGAAGGTCGAGCATGAAGCTTTGTTATCGGTTCTGAAACAGGCGCCTGAGTTTGCCGGTTTGATAGCAAAATCCCTTCAAGCAAGCTTTGTCCGCCTGGGACAATCGTCGCAAGGGCTTGAGGTGCTGCGCAATCATTATCAGTTGTACCCATCGCTTGATTTGTTTAACGTCGTTTTTGGCGGACTCAGGGGTCAAGACGGGGCAGAGGCTGCCTGGGGATTCGCGCGTGAAGCGCTCGAGTCCAACCCGTCTTTGCTTGGTTTGGACCGCATGCTTGAGATCGAACTGACGCAAGCAGTTGATAGCCCTTCGCCTAATGTGGCATCGAATCACGAACCAAGGGTCTTTAACCTGCCGCCTGGGCCTGATTTCGCCTTATTGCGTAAACTTATCAAGCGCCATACTCAACGGCTGGATCGATACGCATGCAATATGTGTGGGTTTCAGGCTCGTCAGTATTATTGGCAATGTCCAGGTTGTAACTCGTGGGAGACTTACCGTCCCCTTCGTTTGGAGGAAGTACAGTGAACGCATTTCCCGCAGCAGCCGTGGCGGCTACGCGTATTCTGGTGGTTGGCGACGTTATGCTCGATCGCTACTGGTTCGGTAAGGTTGAGCGGATTTCGCCTGAGGCACCGGTCCCCGTCGTGCACGTGGTCAAGCGTGAAGACAGGCTTGGTGGCGCATCAAATGTGGCACGTAATATTGCATCGTTAGGCGCGCATGTGACTCTTATGGGGGTCGTGGGCCAAGACGAAGCTGGCATTCAGCTTGGCAAGTTGCTTGAAGCAGACGGTGTGCAGGGGCAACTGGTGCTTGACCCAAGTATTCACACAACCATGAAGATGCGGGTCCTGGGGCAACAACAGCAAATGCTCAGGGTCGATTTCGAAGAAAAACCCAGTGCAGAGGCTGTTCATTCACTACGGGCCCGCTTTGAACCTTTGCTCGCCGCGCACGATGTCGTGGTTTTGTCAGACTATGCCAAAGGCGTCTTGACCGAGGTGGATGTCTTGATTGAACTCGCACGCGCAAAGGGGCTACCAATTTTGGTGGATCCCAAGGGTAGTGATTACAATCGATATCGTGGTGCGACCTTAGTCACGCCGAACAGAAGTGAAATGCAGCAGGCAGTCGGCCAATGGTCATCTGAAGCTGATCTGGCTGATCGTGCGCAAAAGCTCAGAGCGCAGTTGCAGCTTGAAGCACTTCTGGTAACCCGTTCTGAACAGGGAATGACCTTGTTTAATGCCCAGGGGAGCGATCACGTAGACGCTCAGGCACATGAAGTTTTTGACGTGTCTGGCGCCGGTGACACCGTCTTGGCAACCTTGGCGGTAATGCGAGCGGCGGGGGTCGAGTGGTCAGAAGCGATGCGTTGGGCGAACCGGGCTGGTGGTATTGTGGTTGGTAAATTAGGGACGTCAATCGTCACAGCGGAGGAGTTGTTATGTTTGTAGTCACTGGCGCGGCAGGTTTCATTGGATCCAATATCGTCGCGGCTTTGAATGCTCGCGGCATTACAGACATCCTCGCGGTTGATGATCTTCGGGATGGTGACAAGTTTATCAATCTCGCCAAATACACTATTGCCGATTACCTGGATAAGGCCGGCTTCAGACGGCTAGTTGCGACTGGCGGTTTAAACAAAGTGCAAGTGATCTTTCATCAGGGGGCTTGCTCGGATACGACCGAGCGTGATGGCCAGTTCATGATGGATAACAACTATCGCTACACACTCGAGTTGTTTGAATACTGCCAAAGTCATGGCATACAGCTGATTTACGCTTCCTCCGCCGCTGTTTATGGAGCAGGCCCAGAATACTTTGAAGATCCGGCACACGAAAATCCGTTGAATGTTTACGGTTATTCGAAGCTGCTGTTTGATGAAGTGCTTCGTAAACGGTTTGACCAGATCACTTCTCAGGTTGTCGGTCTTCGTTATTTCAATGTCTACGGCCCTAACGAGCAACACAAAGGACGTATGGCCTCTGTTGCATTACACAACATGAATCAATATCTCGCTGAAGGCTCGGTGCGTTTGTTTGGCGGTTGGGATGGCTATCCCAATGGGGGTCAAATGCGTGATTTTATTCATGTAGACGACGTAGTTGCCGTCAATATGTACTTCTTTGATAACCACGAAGTTTCTGGGATTTTTAATTGCGGTACGGGTCGCGCCCAACCTTTCAATGACGTGGCCTTATCGGTGATTAACACCATGCGTGAGATCGAAGGCAAAGAAGCCCTGTCGCTAGGACAGATGGTTGACCAGGGTTTGATTAAGTACGTGGATTTCCCGTCTGATCTTAAGGGGCGGTATCAAAGCTACACACAGGCCAACACCTCGGCGCTGCGGGAAGCTGGTTTTAATGAACCCATGTTAGACGTGCAGACGGGCGTTGCGCGATATGTCCGATCCCTATATCCAAATGCGAAATCATTGAGTCGACCCGCAGACTAGCTGGATCGTAACCTTTCGGATGGATCAAAAACGCATTTCATCTATACCTGACTAAGCCCTTCCTTCAAGATAAAGCCGCGCACAGATCACTTGATCTGGCGCGGTTTTTAATTGGAGATCCCATGAATCCGTTTTTACACGATCCTGTTGCTAAACCCTTAGCCCCTCGTTCCACCAATGGCTGGCGACGAGTTTTTTCTAACCGGCGGTCGCGAACGGCGGCTGTCGCGGCTGGTTTTAGTATGGCTTTTACCGTGCAGGCCACGGATGTGAATACGGCCTCAGTCACTGAGCTCCAGACGTTACGGGGCCTCGGGCCACGCACGGCTCAAATGATTGTGCAAGAACGTGATCGTGCGGGCAAATTCGAGTCTTTGCAAGATCTGTCAGATAGAGTGAAAGGACTGGGGCAGAAGCGTCTGCAGTCCTTACTGGGGGCAGGTCTGGTTGTTGGTTCGGCCGAGAGCTCAATCGACCAGGTGGGACTGAAATCGAGTAAACAGGGCAGCCGATCACCTCAAGCCGCTGCAGCCTTTCATCAGGCGAGGGCGACCCCCATGGTGCAAGCCCTGCCGTGAGCCACGCTCACTAACTAATTGTGACAAAATCATGCTCAAGACGATCAGCAGTGTTTTGAGTATGATCATGGCATGAACAGCCAAAACTACCCCACTATCGAGGATACCGTCGGCAACACGCCGCTGGTGAGACTGCAACGCATACCTGGTCACGGTAATGCAACACGAGGCAACGTGATTCTGGGCAAGCTGGAAGGCAACAATCCTGCCGGTTCGGTCAAGGATAGGCCTGCCTTGTCGATGATATTGTGTGCCGAAGCTCGTGGTGATATCAAACCGGGAGATACGCTCATTGAAGCAACGAGCGGCAATACCGGTATCGCGTTAGCCATGACAGCCGCCATGCGTGGTTACAAAATGATACTGATCATGCCTGATAATCTGTCTACTGAGCGCCGCGCGTCGATGGCCGCTTACGGTGCAAAGTTAATTTTGACGCCAGCCAACGAGGGCGGTATGGAATACGCTCGCGACCTCGCAAGCAGGATGCAGGCAAACGGCGAGGGTAAAGTGCTGGATCAGTTTGCAAATCCAGATAATCCGTTGGCGCATTTCAAAACAACAGGCCCAGAACTGTGGTCGCAGACGGGTGGTCGTATCACTCATTTTGTCAGTGCGATGGGAACCACCGGCACGATCATGGGTGTTTCCCGCTATTTGAAATCTCAAAGCCCCACCGTGCGCATCGTAGGTGCACAACCAGCGGAGGGATCGCAAATCCCGGGTATTCGAAAATGGCCTGAGGCCTATCTGCCCTCCATCTATGATGCCAGTTTGGTAGATCAGTTTGAGGCTATCGAGCAAAAGGACGCTGAAGCGATGGCGAGACGATTAGCGGCAGAAGAGGGTATTTGCGCTGGTGTATCAGCTGCAGGTGCTCTGGTGGCTGCCTTGCGCGTAGCCGAAACCGTTAGCAACGCGACCATTGCCTTCATCGTGTGCGATCGCGGGGACCGCTACTTGTCGACAGGGTTGTTTGACCAGTTGCCTGATTAGCAACAATCCAAGGCTTAGTGTCCGATCAGTGCTTCGGATAGGTCTGCAATCGCTGCCGCATAGAAGTAGCTATGGTTGTATTGTGTCAAGGCAAAGAAGTTAGGCGTGGCCGTTCTGTATTCAACAGTGCCAGTTGCTTCTTCCGGCAGGTCGATGACCCCGAGTGCAGATTTCGTCCATGCTGGATTGCTTGTCTGCGTAGAGGTGAACCGAGCCCCCGCGGCTTGAAGTCGGGCCCAGTCCAGAGTCGGTTTCAGCCCGCCATCGACAAGTTTGTCCGCATCGGGCGGTAACTGGACAGGAACGAAAATAGGCAGACCTCTTTGCCAACCATGTTCGACAAGATAATTGGCAATCGACATGATTGCATCAGCCGGATTCATATTGAGATCGATTTTGGTTTGACCATCGGCACTTACGGCAAAGCGTTTAATGCTGCTCGGCATAAACTGGGGGATCCCCACTGCACCAGCGTATGACCCTTTAAGTGTTCTAGCATTGACTTTGCCTGTGAGATCGAGCTCGATCAGGTCGGCCAGATTGTCACGAAACATGGCAGCCCGCTCTGGGCGACTCATGTCCGGATAGTCGAACGCCAGTGTGGCGAGCGCATCGAGTGCCCTGAAACTGCCTTGATTTTTACCGTACAGCGTTTCGACCCCGATTAATGCTGCGATGACATTGCCAGGCACACCATATCTTTCGCTCGCACGATTCAATGCGTAAGCGTTCTGTTGCATGAACGCTTTGCCTTGGCTGACAGTTAACGAGTCAAGTCGCCGGCCGCGATAGACTTTCCAGCTTTTTGGTGGGCGCGGTTGACCGCTGGCAACAGGGGCGATCAACTTGGCGACGGTTGCGCTGTAACGGGCCTCATCCAGCAAACTTAAGACCGCGGGTTCGGATAAGTTGCGTGTTGACGCTAAATTGTGGGCGAACTGCTTGACTTCATTTCGTCTGATTGAAGAGGCAAACTCATCTGGCGGCGCATTAGCAAGCTCAGCTTCGGGAGTTGGCTCGGTCGAGCCGATACGCACGGGATTCGATGACGAGCTCTGCGATTTGTTTGTGCCCGATTGATCTGCCGTTGCAGCACAGCCGCAAATCACTGCGGTAACGCTCACCAGGATGACGAACCGGACAATGCGAACCAGATTTACCATGACTATCCTAAACGATCGAAGTGTGGGTTGATGATTGATTTTTTACCAAAGTAAAAAACATCTCGGCAAATTGGTCTAGTGGCGCAATACTTTCTAGGGTTAGTACCGATTTCGATACTAGACGACCAGTCTAGTATAGCGATGCGTAAAGTGTTTTGAGTAATAACCTGATGGTTGGACCGTTGCTAGCAGTAAGAAACTTGGATAAGCGATTCGGCGGTGTTCACGCTGTCAAATCCTTATCTTTCGACATTCACCCCGGTGAAGTAGTTGGTTTGATTGGCCCGAACGGATCGGGTAAATCAACGACAGTGAACTTAATATCAGGTACGACGCCACCGACCAGTGGGTCTCTGGTTTTCAACGGTCTTGACATCACCGCTACCTCGATCGTTCAGCGCGTGGCTGCAGGCCTTGCGAGAACGTTTCAGACAACTACCTTGTTTGGTGAGTTCTCGCTGCTGGATCACGTTGCGTTGGCTTGTCACAGTCGCTATCTGCATACAAGTTGGGCAGACGCACTAAGGCGCCCAGCTGCAAAATCAGAGTTTGTTAAACAAATGTCCAAGGCTGAGTCCATTCTGGAGATGGTGGGTCTTGCTGAATCTGCCCATTTAACTGGATCCGAGGTTTCCTCCGCACAACAACGTTTACTGATGATTGCCACTGCGTTGGCCACCGAGCCTAAACTCTTGCTGCTGGATGAACCTGCTGCCGGCATGGTCGCAAAAGAGCGAATGGAGTTAACTGGCATCATTCGTCGAATTCGTGAGCAAGGCATTGCTGTGATGGTGATTGAACATCACATGGCTTTAATCATGGAGGTGTGTGAACGTATTGCGGTTTTGAACTTCGGTCAGAAAATTGCCGATGATCTACCTGAGGTGATTCGAGCTAATCCTGCAGTGATTGAAGCCTATCTTGGTGCGAGCGTCTGATGATGTTGACAGTAAATAATCTGCACGCCGGATATGGCAAGACCGACGTCTTGCATGGCATCAGTTTTGAAGTCCAGGCGGGGCAGTGCGTGACCTTAATCGGTGCTAATGGCGCAGGCAAGTCGAGCGCTCTTCGCTGCATCACTGGTCTTCTGCCCGTTCGCGAAGGACAGATTATTTTCGAAAACCAGGACATCACGCACTATTCAGGGCATCGTATCGTGCAGACTGGGATCACGATGTGCCCTGAGGGTCGTCAAGTGTTCGCAGAGATGTCGGTAGTTGAAAATCTCAAAATGGGTGCCCACACACGGCGAGATAAAGAGCAAGACGCGGATATTGATAGGATGATGGATATGTTTCCCGTCTTGCGCACGCGGGCTAAGCAAATGGCGGGTACGTTATCGGGGGGCGAGCAAGAGATGCTTGCCATCGCCCGAGCCCTCATGTCAAGGCCCAAACTTTGCATTTTCGATGAACCATCCTTGGGTCTGGCACCCAAAATCGTCCAGGAAGTCGGCGAGACCATCGCACGTATCAAAGACGATGGCATGACGATTTTACTGGTCGAACAAAATGCAAATATGGCACTGGGCCTTGCAGATCAGGCCTATTTAATAGAAGCCGGTGAAATTGTTTTACAAGGCACTGGTAAAGAATTAATGTCTAACCCAGAAGTGAGTAACGCCTATCTTGGGCACTAAGCAATCTATATCAAAACTTATAAAAAAGGGGACTGTTATGACTCATCCTATTAGTCAGTTTATTTCGCGTACGCTGGCGGCAGCGACCATAGCTGTTACCGGCAGTGCTGCGCTGGCGGCCGATAAAACTCTTGATATTGGTTTGAGCGACTCTTTGACGGGCCCCGGTGCTGTATACGGCTTGCCGCAATCTAATGCAGTCAAGATGGCCGTTGACGAAATTAATGCCAAAGGGGGTATCAAGGCTGGGGCAGATTCCTACAAACTGAACATCATCTCTTATGACGATAAGGCTAATCCTACTGAAGGGACAAACGTCGTTCGCAAACTGATTGATCGAGACAGTGTGAAATACATTGTTGGATTCTGTTGCTCGGGCCCGACTAGTGCTGTCGCATCATTTATCGGCAAAGAGCCAGTCGTCATGTTGGTCGGTAATGCTGCAGAGCGCAGTGTGACAACACAGGGCGCAAGCAATCTGCTGCGCACCCGACCACCCGCAGACTTCACCGGAGCGGCTGCGGGCACTTTTGTTGCACAGAAGGGCGCAAAGAATATTGCTGTGATCGGCAACCTGGATATTTCTTTCTACACCCAGTATCTTGAGGCGTTCGAAAAAGAGTTCACCAAAGGTGGTGGTAAGGTCATCGCCAAAGAATCCTTCGGTTTAAAAGACCGTGATATGACGCCACAACTCACCAAAATTCGAGCATTGAATCCGGACGCTATTCTTGTCATTGGCTACGTCGAGCCGGCTGCATTTGTTTATCGCCAGGCAATTGAAATGGGCATGAATGTGCCACGTTTCGGTTTTACCAGTGGTAGCGAAGAGCAATTTCTCAAAGTGGCGACATCAGACCAGATGGAAGGCGTCTGGGACTTACGTCCGATTGAATTGACGTTGACAGCTTTGGGACCCGTTGCGCAAGCCTATGCGGACAACTACAACAAGAAGTTTGGGATGGCTGCCGCACCGAGCTCACCTTACGCCTATGACCAGGTTTACGTGCTGAAACACGCGATCGAGGCCGCAGGTACGACCGACCCTGCTAAAGTCGCCGCCGCTGCTCACAACATCACAATCCCGGCTGAATCCGTCATGAAGTATTTGCCTGTAGCGGGAAAAATGTTTGACGAAAGTGGTCAGGCTTATACAGCCAACGGAGCATTTCAATGGCAGAAGGGCAAGTGGATCTACGTCTCTGACCTGCCTTCGGATGCGCAGCTTTATTCAGCCTTCTTAAAAACGTTACGCTAGTAAATGACCTTGGTAAGCATCAGGCTTCGTCTATTAACTAACCATCTCGTTGTGAGTAGTGCGTGACAGAATTTTTTCAGCAGATTTTTAATGGCCTGGCAATTGGTGCGGTCTACACACTAATTGGTATCGGCTTGACGATCGTGTTTGGGATTCTGGGCATCGCGCACTTTGCTCACGGCGTGGTGGCGATGTCAGGTGGTTACATCGCGTTTATTTTGATCGAAAGGCTGGGTTTGCCATTCTTTGCGGCGATTGCATTGGCAATGCTAGCAGGTGGTGTTTTCGGGGTACTGATCGAGAGGATTGCTTATCGTCCCGTGCAAAAGGCACCGCCTATCAACGCTTTCATTATCGCGCTTGGTCTAACCATGATGCTGGATGGAGTCAATCTGGTGACGTTTGGCCCCGATCAGATTGTGGTGAGAACTCCCTATACCCACGTTTACCACTTTCTAGGCTTGGTGATGACTGAGCTGCGACTGGTTGTCATGGCATGCACCAGCTTTTTGCTGGTCGCTATGTGGTTTTTTGTGACCCGGACTAAAACTGGCCGTGCAATCCGGGCGGTTGCTCAGAACCGCGGTGCTGCAACCCTAATGGGCGTTAACGCAAATGCAGTGTCCTACGTGGTGTTTGGGGTGTCGTCGGCCTTGGGGGTCGCCGGTGGTGCGCTGGTGGGTGCGATGCTTGCCCTGGCGCCTGGCCTGGGCGAAAGTCTGGTCATCAAAGGTTTTGCTGTACTGATTCTTGGTGGCCTGGGTTCGATCCCAGGTGCAGTGGTAGGGGGGTTGATTCTCGGTATCAGCGAATCGTTAGCCGCCGGGTATATATCGTCCTCATACAAAGACGTCATTGCCTTTGCAGTGATGATTATCGTGCTGTTGTTCAGGCCCGAGGGCCTGCTCGGCAAACGATGAGCACTGATAAGAACCCTGTCATGACTAGTGTGGCGAACAAGGCGATGAACAATCAGATGCACAATCACGGCATTAAAAAGGCTGCGCTCGTCGCTTTGCTTGTTTTGTTATTTTCGATGCCTGTATTTTTGACGGTGCCTTATTTCTTGCATCTGATGATCCTCGGTTTAATCTGGGTGGTGATCGCCCAAGGACAAAATCTGATTCAGGGCTTTACCGGCTATGTGTCAATCGCTTCAGCCGGCTTCATGGGCGTTGGTGCATATGCATCGACCTTGCTAGCGCTTCGGTTGGGTGTACCGGTTTGGGTAAGTTTGGCGTGTGCGCCATTTATCGCCGCAGTGATAGCAGTCTTCGTTGGATATCCCAGTTTGCGAGTCAAGGGTCACTATTTCGCCATTGTCACTCTGGCCTATAACCTGGTCATTGTGATTGTGTTAAATAACTTCACCTCGTTGACGGGTGGCGAGGGCGGGCTCACCCATGTGCCTAGACCAGAAGGCTTTGTTTTTATGGGCCATCAGATCGCTTTCGATACGCGTGAAGCTTATTATTATCTGGTTTTGCTTGCAGCCATTTTCGCGACAGCATTGTGCGCTTTGATTCTGCGTTCACGCGTTGGCCAGATTTTACTATCCATCAGGCAAAATGAAACGCTCGCACAGGCTGTGGGCATTGAGACTTGGCGCTATAAATTATTTGCATTTGTGATGAGCGGTGCCCTGGCAGGTTTAGCAGGGGCGCTTTATGCGCATTTCATCGGTTTTCTTAATCCTGAGCCTTTTGGTGTGGATCAATCGCTCAATGCAATCCTGGCCGTCATTTTGGGTGGTAGCGGGACACTGGCTGGTCCGGTTGTAGGTGCGTTTCTGGTCATTGCTTTACCTGAATACTTACGTATTGCCGATACGCTGCGCTTAGTGGTGTACGGCGGCTTGCTGATACTAACCACTATCTACATGCCCAGAGGAGTGGTGCCTTTAATCAGCGGCGCTTTTACTAAACTCGGGGCGTTGTTCACTAAGAAAGGTTAGATATGGCGAACTGGTCAGCGAGAGAAAGACAACTGATTGACAGCGCGAATGAAGTTGCCGTAGCAGTCCGTCAGGCAGACTTCCCGCGCTGGAACTCAACCGATGCGTCCACTAAACATCATCTCAAATTAGCTGCGAGCAAAGGTTTGATGGGGATACAGGTGCCTATCGACTGGGGTGGTTCGCAAGCTAGCTTTCAGTGCAAGGCGGTCATAGCCGAGACGCTGGCTGAGGCGGATTTCGGTTTTTCGATGTCTTTGATTAACACGCAAAATATCGCTGTCGTATTGTCGCAGTGGATGACCCGACCGGCTGGCAGCGAAGCACAGGCGGCGCTTGCAGCGCGGATTATTCCCTTGCTCGTAAGTGCCGAAAAAACAGGGTGTACAGCGCTGACTGAACCTCACGCCGGTTCTGACTTTGCTGCGATTAAAACGCTCGCGTCCCGGCATGAAGATGGCTGGCTGATCGACGGTGCAAAAGCGTGGATTATCAATGCCGAATTCACTGACTTTGTGGTGATGTACGCCCAAACGCAGGCGGGTTCTGGCGCCGCTGGGATAGCAGCGTTTTTGATTGATACACAGCGGGCAGGTTTTCAACGTAACCCTCATTTTGGTAGCGAGGCAGCTGCGTCACTTGGAACCAGCGGTTTCACGCTACGAGGATATTTCGCAAAAAAAGAGGAGATGATTCATCCTGCTGGTTTAGCGTTTAAACGAGCACTCGAGTCAATCAACGCTGCCCGCACCTACGTTGCAGCAATGTGTTGCGGCCTGGTGACTGAATGCCTTCGCGTTGCTGTTGATTATGGATCTAAACGTAGTGCATTTGGCGTGACGCTTGCTGAGCACCAGGGCTGGCGTTGGCGTATCGCCGAAGCTGCCGTCGATCTTGAAGCGGCTAAACAATTAGTTCAAGCAGCATCGAGAGCCATTGATGAGAATCAGCCGGTTGTCGAACTTGCTGCGAAAGCAAAAGTTTTTGCGGTCAGAATGGCAGAGAAACATACTGCGGCTTTGCTGCATAGCATGGGGGCGAATGGCCTGAAGGATGAATATCCTTTCGTTCGCCATATGATCGGTGCCCAGATCGCCGGCTTTACCGATGGATCAACCGAGATGATGCTTGAAAGAATTTGCAAAAGCGAGTTACCGGCCAAGCGCTGACGCTCTCGCGGCGCCTGACGCGATTGCTCGATTAAAAAAAGGATAGCTATGCGAGTGTTTCAAATAGAAGGCGAATGGGGCATCGATAATCTGAAAATCAGCACACGACCTGACCCTAAACCTGGTCCTGGACAAGTGTTGTTGAGGATGCGAGCATCTTCGATCAATTACCGCGACCCGATCGTGCCTGAGCGGGCCTATGGCTCCCAGTCAGGTGATTTACCTTTGATTCCAGTTTCGGATGGGGTGGGGGATGTGATCGAGGTCGGCGCTGGTGTCTCGCGTGTCAAAGTCGGCGATCGTGCATGCCCGGCGTATTTTCAGACTTGGATCTCTGGCGAACCAAATGCTAATCGATTGACACAGTCACTCGGTGGCCCGCTGGACGGCACGATGTCTGAGTTCATGTGTTTGTCAGAGGACGGTGTCGTGAAGGTGCCCGACTATCTCACGAATCTTGAAGCATCAACCTTGCCGTGCGCGGCCTTGACTGCCTGGAGTGCTTTGGTTGAGTGTGGGCGCGTCAAGCCAGGCGAGCACTTGCTGATACAAGGCTCCGGCGGAGTGGCGCTTTTTGCTTTGCAATTTGCCAAAATGCTCGGCGCACGCACGACGGTGATCTCGTCGAGCGATGAAAAAATTGAGCGCTTGAAAAAAATGGGCGCTGACAACACGCTCAATTATCGTGCAACCCCCGAATGGGGCAAGGCTGCAAGAGCGTTGACCGATGGGCGCGGCTTTGATCACATCCTCGAGGTGGGTGGCGAAAAAACCTTGCCACAATCACTTCGTTGCATACGTCCGGGCGGTACCCTATCCATGATAGGCATCTTATCAGGCGGTGCCATGTCGACCTCGCTCGGTTTGATCATCACCCGTCAAGTCAAGTTGCAAGGGATCACAGTCGGTCATCGCGATGGACTTGAGGCCATGATGAACGCTATGGCACAGCATCAAATTCAGCCTGTAGTCGATAAGGTTTTTGACTTCGGAGAGCTCAAAGAATCGTTCAACTACCTCAAGACTGGCGCCCAGTTTGGCAAAATATGTATCAACCATGATCGTTGAGAATCGTATGCTTTATCCAATGGGTGCGGTTACACAAGATCCTGAAGCTATTGCCTATAGGATGGCGGGCTCACAAGAACTTGTTACCTTTGGTCAACTGGAAAAAACGTCCAACCAAGTGGCACAATTGTTGCGAGCTTGCGATGTACAGATTGGTGATCATATTGCGATCGTCTTGAAGAACCAGCGAGAGTTTTTAGAAATCTGTTTTGGTGCTGAACGCGCGGGCGTGTATTACACAACGGTCAGTACTCGGTTGACCCCCGCCGAAATCGCCCTGATCGTCGCTGATTGTGGGGCTAAAGCGCTGATTTGCGGGTCTGATTTAACTGAAGCGGCGGGGCTTGCAAAATCACATGCAATAGGCCCGCTTCACTGCTTTGCTGTGGGCAATCCAGTTACAGGCTGGGGTCATTGGGCTACGTCGTTGTCCAATCAGCCCGATACTCGTATTGAAGACGAGGCGCAAGGCTTGGATATGCTTTACTCGTCAGGCACGACGGGCAAGCCTAAAGGTGTCAAGTGGCCACGACCAGCCGGACCCTCGGGTCAAAGGACGTTTCTGGTTGAGTTGCTAGACGGTTTATATGGCTATGGCGACAACTGTCGCTATTTATCGCCAGCACCGCTCTATCACGCAGCACCACTGCGGCATAGCATGACCACCATCAAGCTAGGTGGCGAAGTCACCATCATGGAGCAATTCGATGCTGAACAGTCATTGGCTTTGATCGAACGCTATCGCATTACGCATAGTCAATGGGTACCCACCATGTTTGTTCGGATGCTGAAACTTGCGCCAGACATTCGTCAACGCTACGACTTAAGCTCGTTGCGTATGGTTGTGCACGCTGCTGCTCCTTGCCCCATCGACGTCAAACTCCAGATGATCGATTGGTGGGGGCCGGTGATTTATGAATATTATGCCGGCACCGAGAACAATGGTTTTTGTTCGATCACCTGCCAAGAATGGCTGACTCATCAAGGGTCAGTCGGAAAATCAGCACTGGGCGTAATTCATATCTGCGATGACGAAGGTAAGGAAGTGCCTGTTGGCGAAACTGGCCTTGTGTATTTTTCTGATGGTCCGGATTTTTTGTACCACAACGATCCTAAAAAAACTGCCGAAACTCGTAATGCCCAAGGATGGTCAACGCTGGGTGATATTGGTCGGGTGGATGAGGAAGGCTATTTGTATCTGGTGGATCGCAAAGCCTTTATGATTATCTCGGGAGGGGTAAATATTTATCCGCAAGAGGTCGAAGCTGTCTTGATCGGCCACCCTCAAGTTGCTGATGTGGCGGTTTTTGGCATCCCTAACGTTGATTTTGGTGAAGAGGTTAAAGCTGTTGTTCAGCTGCTGGATCACCAGCAGGCAAGCGATGAACTCGGACTAGCGTTAATCGCATATTGCCGTGCCAGAATGGCAGATTACAAATGCCCGCGAAGTGTGGATTTTGAGGAAGCTTTGCCGCGTCACCCAACCGGCAAACTTTATAAAAAGGTTTTGCGGGATCGATATTGGGTTATGGGATAAGATCACTCCATAACAAATATCGATTGTTGACAGACCGACCGCGCAATTATGGAGACATTATTCATCACGCACCCCTCGTGCCGTTTGCACGAGATGGGAGAATGGCACCCTGAATCGCCCGAGCGATTGGATGCGATCTCTGATCAGCTGCTGACAAGCGGATTGGGTACGTTCTTGATCGAGCATGATGACATCAAGGCCGCGACACGAGAGCAGCTCGAGCGAGTGCATGATGCAGAATATCTCGCCTGGCTTCACCAGAACTCGCCCAGCCAGGGTCACTTCAATATCGATCCAGATACTTCAATGAATCCGCATACCCTGGATGCAGCCTTGCATGCGGCTGGCGCGGTGCTCTACGCAGTCGATGAGGTGGCACAAGGACGGGCAGAGACCGCGTTCTGCTCTGTGCGACCTCCTGGACATCACGCCTTACCTGACCAGGCGATGGGGTTTTGCTTTCTGAATAACGTGGCGATCGGCGCCGCGCATGCTTTGGCGCACTACGGGCTTGAGCGCGTTGCTGTGATCGACTTCGATGTCCACCACGGCAATGGCACTGAAGCGATATTCGCAGGCGACGAAAGGGTGTTGATGTGCAGTTTTTTTCAGCATCCTTTGTTCCCAGGGACCGGTGCTGAGCGATCCGCCTCCAACATGGTCAATATTCCCGTGCCAGCCTACACCAAGGGACCCGATATAAGAGAAATCGTCGCGACCCACTGGTTGCCAGCGCTGGAGGCGCATCGCCCTCAGATGATCTTTATATCAGCAGGTTTCGATTCCCATCGGGAGGATGATCTGGGGCAGCTTGGCCTGGTGGAAGCAGACTATGCCTGGATTACTCAGCAGCTCCTGGCGATCGCCGATCGGCATGCGCACGGCAGAGTCGTCAGTGCGCTCGAAGGGGGATATAACCTCTCGGCTCTTGGCCGCAGTGTGGTGGCACACATCAAAGCGTTAGCAAAGTTGTAGAATAAGCTGTTAAGTATTAACCGACCGGTGCGCTGTTACGCCGGACTTATATTTTGGAGACTGCTGGATGAAGGTGCTTGTGCCTGTTAAGCGTGTTGTTGACTATAACGTCAAGGTGCGCGTCAAGTCGGATCAATCAGGCGTGGATATTGCCAACGTCAAAATGTCGATGAACCCGTTCGATGAAATCGCCGTCGAAGAAGCTACGCGTCTCAAGGAAAGTGGCGCTGTGGCTGAGGTTATTGCCGTGTCGTGTGGCGTGGCTCAATGCCAGGAGACCCTGCGTACCGCGATGGCGATTGGTGCAGATCGTGGCATTCTGGTTCAAACCGATGTCGAATTGCAGCCCTTGGCCGTGGCGAAATTGCTCAAAGAGATCGCTCTGAAAGAGCAGCCTCAGCTCATCATCCTGGGTAAGCAGGCGATCGATGATGACGCCAATCAGACTGGACAGATGTTGGCTTCACTGCTGGGCTGGTCCCAAGCAACCTTTGCCAGCAAAGTTGAATTGGGCGAGGGCATTGCTCGTGTCACCCGCGAGGTTGACGGTGGACTTGAAACCCTTGAACTCAAATTGCCAGCTATCGTTACGACCGATCTGCGCTTGAACGAGCCGCGTTACGTTACGTTGCCCAACATCATGAAGGCCAAGAAAAAGCAGCTGGACACGTTTACCCCTGAAGACTTAGGGGTTGATGTCAATCCAAGGCTGAAAACCGTTAAAGTTTGCGAACCCCCAGCACGATCAGCCGGCATCAAGGTTGCTGACGTCGCAGCGCTAGTCGACAAACTCAAGAACGAAGCAAAGGTGATCTGATCATGACTATATTAGTGATTGCTGAACACGATAATGTTCAATTAAAGGCTGCCACCCTGAACGTTGCCGCAGCTGCCGTTCAAATTGGCGGAGACATACACGTGCTTGTGGCTGGCTCGAACGCATCAAGCGTTGCTGCTGACGCTGCCAAGATCTCCGGGGTGTCGAAAGTGCTGGTCGCTGATTCACCTGCGCTGGCTGACGGCCTTGCTGAGAACGTTGCCGAGCAAGTATTAGCGCTCGCCCCGAACTACAGCCACATCCTGTTCGCAGCAACGGCATCTGGCAAAAATGTGTCACCCCGCGTTGCTGCAAGACTTGACGTTGCCCAGATCTCTGAAATCCAGGCAGTCGATTCGGCGGATACGTTTCAACGCCCAATTTATGCCGGTAATGCTATTGCTACAGTGCAGTCTGCCGATCCTGTCAAAGTGATTACTGTTCGGACAACTGGCTTTGATGCCTTGCCACAGGACGGTAACGCTACCGTTGAATCAATCGGTGCGGTAGCCTCTGTTGGCCTGTCTTCTTTCATCGGTCGGGAAGTCGCTAAAAGTGATCGTCCCGAACTCGCTGGTGCGCGTGTCGTGGTGTCGGGCGGTCGCGGGATGGGTAGTTTAGAAAACTTCAAAATCCTTGACCCCTTAGCCGATAAATTCGGCGCGGCTTTAGGCGCGTCTCGCGCAGCTGTCGATGCCGGCTATGCTCCCAACGACTGGCAGGTGGGCCAGACTGGCAAGATCGTCGCACCCCAGTTGTATGTTGCAGTGGGTATCTCTGGGGCGATTCAACATCTGGCTGGGATGAAAGACTCCAAAGTGATTGTTGCGGTCAACAAGGATGCCGAGGCGCCGATTTTTGGTGTCTCCGATTACGGTTTAGTGGCCGATTTGTTCACAGCCGTACCGGAGATCGTCGCAGCACTGTAAATCTACTTTTTAAAAGAGTCGACATGACCTTCCGTGCCCCGCTACAAGACTTCAAGTTTGTTTTTAACCATTTGGCGGGCATGGGGGATCTGTTGCAGATGCCCGCCTTTGCTGCTGTCGAGTCGGATCTGATCGATGCTGTCTTAACGGAGAATGCCAGGTTTACTGAGGATGTGGTTGCGCCATCCAATTGGGATGGCGATCAAAATCCACCGGTAGCCCAAAATGGGGTGGTGACCGTCACGCCATCGTTTCATAAATCCTTTAAGGCCTTTGGTGAAGGCGGCTGGCAAGGCTTGAGACACCCAGAAGCCTGGGGTGGCCAGGGCTTACCTAACTTGCTCGCCACCGCAACGAACGAAAATCTATTCGCTGCCAACATGGCCTTTTCGTTGTGCCCTTTATTAACCGATGGGGTCATCGAGGCTTTGTTGCTGGCTGGCAGCGACGCCCAAAAATCAACCTATGTGCCCGCCTTGATGGAAGGGCGCTGGACGGGCACGATGAATCTGACTGAACCTCAGGCAGGCTCAGATTTGTCATTGGTCAATTCGAAAGCGGTTGCCCAGGGTGACGGCACATATCGTGTATTTGGCCAAAAGATCTACATCACCTATGGCGAGCACGACTTAGCTGAGAACATCGTTCATTTGGTTCTTGCCAGAACCGTTGATGCGCCTAGCGGCGTAAAAGGTCTCTCACTGTTTATCGTGCCGAAATACCTCGTGAATGAAGACGGTTCAATCGGCCCGCGTAACGATGTGTGGTGCGCTTCCATTGAACATAAGCTGGGCATTCACGGCAGTCCCACAGCGGTTTTGTTGTACGGAGATGACAAAGGCGAGGTCGGCAAAGGTGCTGTGGCTACTCTTGTTGGTGAAGAAAATCGCGGTCTTGAATACATGTTCATCATGATGAACGCGGCTCGCTTCGCGGTCGGAGTGCAGGGTATTGGTATTAGCGAAAGGGCAACGCAGCATGCGCTGGCTTATGCGCGAGATCGGGTGCAAAGCCGGGCAGTTGAGGGATCAGCAGCCGCAGTGCCTATCGTCAGGCATCCAGATGTTCAGCGTATGTTGAGCACCATGCGAGGGCTTACTGAAGCGACGCGCGCGATTGCTTGTTGTGCCGCAGCGGCTCATGATTTGGGTACTCAGCATCCAGAAGAGACGGTTCGGCGGTTCAATGAGTCCGTGTATGACTACCTGGTCCCTATCGTAAAGGGATTTTCGACCGAGTGTTCTCTGGAGGTTGCTTCGCTCGGTGTGCAGACCCACGGCGGGATGGGTTTTATTGAAGAAACAGGTGCTGCCCAGTATTATCGCGATGCTCGGATTCTGACTATCTATGAGGGTACCACTGCGATTCAAGCCAACGATCTGGTCGGACGTAAAACACTCCGTGATGGGGGTGACGTTGCACTAGGTCTGAGCAAGGCAATGCGAGCAACGCTCGCTGAGTTGGCTCAGGCAGTCGAGACCGCGACGCAAACCTACGAGCCCGGCCTATCGGTCCTGCATCAACAGTTTGCTTTGGCAATCGACGCCTATGAGTCATCGATCCACTACGTGTTGAACAGTACAAAAGAAGACATACGCGCGGTCTACACTGGCAGCGTGCCTTATCTGATGCTAGCTGGCTATGTGCTTGGCGGATGGCAGATGGTTAGATCAGCCTTGGTTTGCGCGCGTGAATCAAGTCATGACGCGTTTCTGAAGAATAAATTTGCTACTGCCGTTTTTTACGGGGCACATATCCTGCCCAGGGCGGCAATGCTGTACACCACAATACTGCATGGTAAGGTGGTGAGTCAGGCGTTAACACATTCTGATTTAGTCTAAAGCAAGTTAACTGGTTTGAGAGACAAAGGGGATTAACATGACATTACGCTTAGGTGATACAGCACCTGATTTCGAGCAAGACTCATCACAGGGAAAGATCAGCTTTCATAAATGGCTGGGCGATAGCTGGGGTGTCTTGTTTTCCCATCCAGCTGACTTTACACCCGTGTGTACAACAGAACTTGGTTATACAGCGAAGCTATCAAACGAATTTGCCCAGCGTAACGTCAAAGTGCTTGCACTGTCGGTCGATAGTGCTGCCTCGCATAACCAGTGGATCCCTGACATCAACGATACGCAGGATGTCACCGTTGGTTTCCCCATTTTGGCTGATGAAGATCGTAAAGTGTCAACGCTCTATGACATGATTCATCCTAACGCTAACGCAACTTTGACAGTGCGCTCGGTATTCATCATTGATCCCGCCAAGAAAGTGCGCCTGACATTGACGTATCCGGCCAGTTGCGGCCGTAACTTCGACGAATTGCTCCGGGTTATCGATTCGCTGCAGCTGACCGACAGCCATTCGGTCGCGACCCCAGTAAACTGGGAGGATGGTGATGACGTTATCATCGTACCGTCCCTGAAGGACGAAGCTGAAATCGCTAAGAAATTCCCTAAAGGTTACAAGGCGTTGCGTCCTTACTTACGGATGACTCCTCAGCCGAATAAATAATCAGTCAGCGTAGGCGGCGCTAGAAATGTTGTAAAAACGCATACTGTTGTTGCAAACAGTACTGTAATCATATACAGTACTGTTACAGCATAACAAAGGGGCTTACCATGCGTCACACACAACCTTCTTTCGCTTCTCACGGCGTGATGAAAAACACTGCGGTAACTGGTCAAACTGGATACCGCGGTTCAAATCAAAAAGCACATCAAGATCCAAATCAACCAAGTTTGGGTCGTATGTTCTCTGATGTTTGCATGGTCGCCATTTTTGCTGCCATGGTGCCTGGCTGCCTTTGGCTTGGCAATGTTGCTGGTTTCTGAGTGGTGCTTGGTTGCAGGCTAACGATTGTTACTTGGCTTTTTCGTTAAAAGTATTGTAAAATCAAAGGCTTTGTTGCACATCCTCTGCCCGGCGGCGTGGTTCGAATGGTTCGAATCAGGCAAAAAGAAATGAGAGATTAGACCTTCTGGGTACTTTTCTCACCAATGCGGTGTCGCTCAATGCGACCCGGCCGAGAGCACGATGTTATTGGAGTTGTTATGAACCTGATTGCCCAAATCGAGCAAGAAGAAATTGCTCGCCTGACCGGCGGCAAGCCAATGCCAGTTTTCGCACCCGGTGACACACTAATCGTTGGTGTTAATGTCGTTGAAGGTACGCGTAAGCGTACTCAGGCTTTCGAGGGTGTTGTCATCGCTCGTCGTAACCGCGGTTTGAACTCATCATTCATCGTTCGCAAGATTTCCTCTGGCGAAGCTGTTGAGCGTACTTTCCAGCTCTATTCACCACAGATCGCTTCGATTGAAGTCAAGCGTCGTGGTGATGTGCGTCGCGCCAAGCTTTATTACTTGCGCAGTCGCTCAGGTAAGTCAGCACGTATTAAAGAAAAGCTGACTCGCAAGAGCGATGTCGTTCAAGCGTCTTAATCAGACCGTAACTGAAACGATATAGCCATGTCATTAACCGGCTCACCCACTGCGCGTGGGCCGGCTCTCCCAAGCTTTGATGCAAAAACCCAGCCTTGGGTTAGTCCGTCAATACCTTTCCCCTCAGTGCCCGCGCATGCCTTATCACCAGACGGTCTACGTCGCGTGTTGAGCGCAAGCATAGAGCGAACTCTGCATATCCCCGATGAGTCACAGCGCCGATTGCCTGGTCGCGAGGGTCCTCCGCTAGCTGCTGCGGTTCTCGTCCCTCTGGTCATGCGAGAGCACGGCGTGACAGTTTTGTTGACTCAGCGAACCGCGCATTTAAAAGATCACGCGGGGCAAATCAGTTTTCCTGGTGGGCGAGTTGAAGAGACTGATGTGGATGTGATCGCCACAGCGTTACGTGAAACCGAAGAAGAAACGGGCTTGAATCGAATCCATGTTGAGGTGTTAGGGACGCTGCCGCGTTACCTGACCTCCTCAGCATTTTCTGTCACCCCAGTGACAGCGTTGGTGACACCTAATTTCAGCTTGTCTCCTCAGCCAGACGAAGTTGCAGAGGTTTTTGAAGTACCTCTATCTTTCATCACCAACCCTGGTAATTACCGGCTACACACCGTTGCTTTGCCTGAGGGTGGGACAAGAAATTACTATTCTGTCCCTTGGGAGGGGTATTTTATTTGGGGAGCTACGGCCGCGATGTTGCTGGGTTTGACACAAATTCTCTCAGAGTCACACGCCTAAATAGCAAACGGATTCAGCTAGTCGGCTTGAGGAATATCGTCCTCTAATAGCGATGATCACTGGCAGATTTGGCTTCAAGCAACCTGACATAGAGCGCATGGCGAGTGGCATGAATCTCGCCGTTGGCTAACGCCGCCAGGACCCCACATCCTGGCTCGTGCTGGTGGGTGCAGTTATAAAAGCGGCAAGACTCGCGATAGGCTGCAAATTCGGGAAATCCGCGTTCGATCTCCTCTCTATCGAGGTGCAGCAAACCGAAAGCCTGAAATCCGGGTGAGTCGATCAGATCGCCGCCTGCATGAGGCAAATGATAAAGCCGTGTGCTGGTGGTCGTGTGTTTACCTGCATCCAGGGCAACCGAGTGCGCCTGTGTTGCTGCCAGAGCGTCAGGCACCAGGCTGTTTAGCAAAGTGGATTTGCCCATTGCACTTTGCCCGATCAGGATGGATGTCTTGCCGGTTAACAGGGGCAATATGTTTTCGTTAACGCTGGCTTCCTGATGTGCACACACTTGCACGATCTGAACTCCCAGCTGGGTAAAAGGGCGAAGCTTTTCCAGTGCTGCGGGCATGTCGTCAACTAAGTCGACTTTATTTAGCAAAATAATGGGCGTAATGTCTGCTGACCAGGCGCCTGCTAGTGCCCGTCCCAGCAGATCATCAGAGAACGTCGGTTTGACTGCCACCACAATTAATAACTGATCAACATTTGCAGCAAACTGTTTGCTGCGCGATTCGTCAGAGCGATAGAGCAAGTTCTTGCGTTCTTGAATAGACTCTAGCGCTGCCTCATCGCTGCCTTGCATTGTCAAATTGACATAGTCACCTACTGCAGCCTCATTACGCTTACCACGCGGGTAGCACTTAATTAGTTTGCCATCCGGTAACTCAACCGAGTAATGCCGCCCGTGGGCTGCAATCACGCGACCGTGGATTTGATCGGTCATGAACTTGCCAGCAAGTGGCGGATACGAATTGATGCGGGCGGGTGGCTATCGTAAAAAGCAGAATGGACTGGATCCGGGGTCAAGGTCGAGGCATTATCATCGTATAGCTTGACCAGAGCAGAGACCAAATCGTTAGCGTCGCTTTGTTGTGTGGCGAAACGATCTGCTTCAAACTCATCCTTGCGTGAGAACCAGCTAAATATTGGGGTTAAGGCAAACATGAATGCTGGTAACACCAAGAAAAACAGAATCAATGCCATACCGTCGTTTCGACCGTTCAAGTGAGGTAGTACGCCCAAGTCAGTGTAAAACCAGGTTTGTTGCGCCAACCAGCCAAGTAAGGCAAAGAAACCTAAAGCCCCTGCAAACCCTTTAATCATGCGCTTGGTTACGTGGTGGTGTTTGAAATGCCCAAGTTCGTGTGCCAACACGGCAATGATTTCAGACGAGCTTAGCTTTGCTAGCAAAGTATCGAAGAACACAATCCGTCGAGATTTTCCAAACCCGGTAAAGTAGGCATTGCCATGCGCGGATCGCTTGGACCCATCCATCACGAATAAGCCGTTCAGACTAAACCCCGCACGTGTGGCGAGATCACGTATCCGAACCGCAAGTGCCTCATCCGTCAGCGGTGTAAATTTATTAAATAAAGGGGCAATCCAAGTCGGGAAAATAAACAAAGCCAGTAAATTAAAGGCTGCCCAAAGTGACCAGGCCCATATCCACCACAAAGGGCCCGCTTGCGCCATCAGCCAAAGCACTGCGGCAATCAGGGGTAGACCCAATGCGGCACCTACTGCAGTGCCCTTGATCATATCCATGACAAATAAACGAAGTGTCATGCGATTGAAACCAAACTTCTCTTCTAAACGAAACTGCCGGTAGAGGCTAAACGGCAAACCGATTGCACTTACGATGACTGAGAGCGTTACCAGCAAAAGTATTTGTCTCAGGAGATCTTGGGTGGTCAACGTGGAAACCCAGAGATCGATCTCTTGCAGACCACCCAGGAGCGTCAAGCAAACCAGCACGGCAGCATCGAATAGTCGCTCGAATATCCCAAGTCGAGCACGAGCCACCGTATAGTCGGCGGCGCGTTGATGGCTAGCGAGTGATATTTTTTCACTAAACTCGGCAGGAACTGCTTGCCGGTGTTGCATCACATGACGAATCTGACGGTTCGACAACCAGAAACGACCGCAAACCTCGATAAGCAGAAAGGCAACAAATAGAATGGTGAGCATAAAGACCGGTTAAGCTGACAGCAAGGTGTGAGAAAATCTCGCTTTGAATCGTGAGTCCATTATATGTCGAGCAAGTCAGCAAAGAATCAAGCCCCAGCGCCTATCCCTAACGAATTTCGGCTCGTTTGGCTGGATATGGAGATGACAGGACTCAACCCGGAAGTCGAACGCATTATCGAGGTTGCAGTGGTCGTCACTGAGCCCGATTTGACGATTGTTGCCGAAGGTCCCGTGTTGGTGATTCATCAATCGGACGATATTTTGAACGCCATGGATAAATGGAACAAAGGTACCCACGGCAAGAGCGGGCTTATTGAAAAAGTTAAAGCGTCGACACTGACTGAAGCGCAGGCAGAAGACGAGCTTATTAGCTTTTTAAAACAACATGTACCTGCTGGTAAATCACCTTTGTGTGGCAATACGGTCAGTCAGGACAGGCGGTTCATGTACAAGTACATGCCCAAGTTCGAACAGTTTTTTCATTATCGGACGATTGATGTCAGCACGCTCAAAGAGTTGGCGCGGCGTTGGCGGCCGGAGTTGCTCAAGGGCTTCGAGAAGCGCAGCAAGCATGAGGCCTTGGCTGATATTCATGAGTCGATTGACGAGCTCAAGTACTACCGCGAGCACTTTATTAATTTGCCCGATACGCTAGTTGGCTAAAGAGCGTTCCTTTAAAGGGTCAGCAGCTTACAGCGCTAGACCATCATCGCGTTTCACGATGAAGCGATAAAAGCCTTGTAACAGGGCAGCGGATGTTGCTAGCCCCAGGGCCGCCATCAACCACATGCTAGTGGCGCCGGCAGGTGCACCGCCGAGCCATTTGCTGATGATAGGCTCGATCAAATCCTTGCCGGGGCCAAAGCCTAGCCACCAACCTCCAAATAATCCGATTACCAGCAAGGCAAAGGTCTGCAGCAGCATGGGGATAATGGCGATTTTGTGTGCACGCAGCATGTAGCTATTGATGCATTGCATCGAATCAATCACGTGAAACCAGGGCAATATTGCCAGCAGTCCTAAAGCGACCATGGCGACTTCAGGTTTATCGGTATAGATGTTGACGATTGTTGTGCGTTCAAAGTAGAGCAGCAATGCGGTCAGGATTGCCCCGGCCAAACAGATGCCAAGTCCAACCATGCAAGTGCGATGGGCATACACAAATGCCCTGGCGCCTAAAGCCTGGGCGGCCAGTGCTGCGGTCGTGATGCCAATTGACATTGGCATCATGTATGCCAGTGCCGCGAGATTTGACATGATTTGATGTCCGCCGATCACCGAGGTACCTTCCTGAGCGATCAGTAAGGACATAAATGTGAAGGCACACACTTCAACAAAATAAGAGCCGCCCATGGGGATGCCCAACTTGAGGATGCTGCCAATTTCGGCCCAGTCAGGACGGTCGAACCGCAGATTAAATTGCTGGTAGAAAGGAATTCGACCGATCATCCACATGCCGACTGCCAGACATATCCAGTTAACAATACAGGTTGACACACCAGCACCTGCAGCGCCGAGAGCAGGCAGGCCCCAATTGCCAAAAATGAGCAGCCAATTGAAAACTATTTTGAGCGCAATGCCGAATAGATTAATCATCATGACCAGTTTGGGTCGCGATACGGCATTGGCTAACGAATATATCGTCCTGAAGATCAATGCCGCAGGCAATGCAATCGTCAGGGCAAACAAGTAGTCATTCATGCTCTGGCGAACGGTCGGGGATACGTCACCGGAGAAACTCAGCCACACATCTGGAAACATCATCACAAGCCCACCCAACACGGATAAGCCCAATGCAACCCAGATACCTTGACCCCAGGCGTGACCGATACGATCACTTTGCCCCGCACCGTAATACTGCGCGAGTATCGGAATCAGCGCATGCATCACCCCCATCAAACCCACGAAGACGGTAATGTAGATGGATACTGAAAGCGCCATTGTCGCCAGATCGTTAGCGCTGGCGTGACCGGTCATGATGGTGTCCAGGACACCGAAGGCGATTCCTGCCCAAGCGCTGATCAGTGTGGGCCAGGATTGTTTAAGAATCGCACGGGCGGTTGCGGATAAGGATTTGCTAAAAACGATGTCCTGCGTCATTTAGCTTTGATCCGCAGTAAGCGGTATCGATCAAACCGATCGGCACCACGTGATCCTTGCCAAATGACTTGAGCGCCCTCGGCATAGCCCGCAGACCCATCCTCAAGCTGTTGCAAAGAGGTTTGTTGCAAGACGATCGGGCAGGAGGAGTCGTAAGTGAAAGTAATCTTGTCAAACGCATAAAGCGAGGCTCGGGGCCCGGCAGACAAACCTTGCGACCGGACGCACTGCAGGGCTTCTCCCGGCGAACTGAGTTTGACGAGCTCGGCTTTAATTGCGGCAGACATCGGGCGATAGCTACGGACGTAATCGACCACTGGCATCCAAAGTAAGCACAACAGCACCCAGGTGCAGGTGATCCCGACTGCGCAAAGGATAACGCCGCGCCACAGCACGCTTGGATGAAATCGAACTCGCCAGACAACCAGGCTGACCCAGCCAACGGTAACCAGCGCAGCAACGATCACCGTCCACCACATGATTTGCGGCACATAACCGACGGTCTGGCGGGCGATATTGAGTGAAATTCCGTGTGGCATGTCGAAGTAAAGTGCCATCCAGCCAATCCACACGCACGCGACTGTGACCGAAAAACACATGACCCCGAACCAGTCGAGCGTGTTGACAACCCCTCGGCGCATCGTCGGAAGAGAGAAAGCTCCAAGCACTGAGCAAGGAATCACCAGCATCATGTAATCGGGTTCGCTTGGTTCAGCGGTAAAAGCCAGGACAATGAGTGTGCCAACGAGCGTTGATAAAGGTATCCAGATATGCGGGGCAGCAAGCCACCGGCGCCATTGCCATAATGCGAGAGCCGCGAGTGGCCATGTGGGCCAAAGAAACCAGGGAAGATCACGAAGCGGTCTCAAAGCGATGTCCCAAACGGGCAGCGCGAAGTAGTCGTAGTTCCAGCGAGCCCACTCACCGAGCCAGTAGGGATCTAAACGTTTCGCTGTTAGCCACCAGGCAAGCCCCAGGGTAATAGCGAGCACAAAACTCCACAGCAAAAAGTGCGTACGACGCCAGAGCGCACTTTTCGGTTGGAAGGCGAACGGAAGTGCAAAAAGAATTGGCAAAACACCCGGGAAAGCTTTGTTAAGAAACGCGGCAGCTAACGCTAGCCCGAGCATCGTGGCGCCCAGTTTGGGCTTGTCCAGCATGCGAGCAAGAGAATAATAGGCCAGAGCTTGGCAAGCTAGTGCCGCTACCGCAATTGAGGTTTCGTGCAGTCGTAGCAAAATTCCCACAGTCGCAAGGACCAAAAGCAAGGATGCGTCAGCGAGCAAACGACCGTAGTCCTTGACCGAGGGTTCACCCCCAAAAGGTAGCGCCAGCGGTTGGGCTTCCGGTCTGCGACCCAGCAGATAGGTACCGTACCAGATGGACGAGGCGGTTAGCGCAAACCACACCACGTTTGTCCCTCGAGACGCAAGCACGTCGCCAAAAATGGCGCTCAGGAAGTGGATAAAACCAGCACCTAACCACACCGTTAAGGGGCCGTCTTGCGGCAAAAGAGCGGTTCCTATCTGTGGTAGCCACCACGCGTTACCACCGAAATCGAGCGCACTCAGCATCGTTGCAAAGCCGACTGCGTCGTCTGTTTTCCAGGGGTCGCGACCAATCAAACCTGTCACGATGTAGGCAGCTGCCAAAAGAAATAGCAATACCCTGGGCAACTTGACAGTTGCAGGAGCTGTGAGTCGAGCCGGAGTATGCTGAGTTTGAAAAGACACGCGCTGTGAAAACCTTATAAAAAAAGGCAGCCAAGGGCTGCCTTCAGTCACGGCAATCTATGCCCATATTGCTATGGGTAGGGCCATTATTCAGCTGCTGCAGCTGCTTTTTTCGTGCCTGATGTACGTGCGAAACGAGCGCGGAATTTCTCGACACGGCCAGTTTCAACGATACGGGTTTGAGCACCGGTGTAGAACGGATGTGACTCTGAAGTCACGTCACATTTGAACAGTGGGTAGGTTTTACCTTCAAGTTCGATGGTTTCGCGACTGTTCAACGTCGAGCGAGTGATAAATTTGTTGCCTGTTTGCAGGTCAACAAACACCACATCGCGGTATTCTGGGTGAATGCTGTCTTTCATGATTTTCCTTTGGGGTGAGCGGGTCGCCAGCTTTTGTTTGGTTAGGGTCAGTGAAGCGCTGCTCAATGAATGCTGCTCAATAACAGCTACTCAATAAATCTGTCTTCAATAACCTGTGACAAAAACAACGTATCCATCAGTTAGCCCGCTATTCTACCAATATTCACGTTTTTTTGCAAAAAATCAACGCGTTGCGTGGTTTCAGCGGGCGCTGGTTCTGAGGTTGTTATAGTTCGATCCTACCAAGAAACGGAGTTGATTTTTGTCTAACAAGCCCTCGATCGATGATGCACCTACTATTTCTGAGGCCCAGGGTGTTCGGTACCTGCACTTCGGGACTGAGTGGGTTCAGGGGGCCATGTTAGTCGCCAAGCCTAATGAACTGGTGCTGGAATACACCGCGCAAATGATGGCGTGGCAATTGTTTATCGATCCTCCCAAGTCGCAGAGCATTGGTTTGCTCGGTTTGGGGGCGGGCTCCCTGACTCGTTTTTGCTTGAAGCACTATAACAATCCAGTGACAGTTGTCGAGTGGAACCCCCAAGTCACAGCGGCGTGCCATCTGTATTTTAAATTGCCAAGCCCCAGCCGCTTAAGCATTGATCATATGGATGCGGAGCAGTGGGTTGCCGAAACTGAACAGGCTGGCCAATTAGCAGTGCTGATGGTGGATTTGTACGATGCACAAGCGCGCGGACCGGTCAGAGACTCTGTTCATTTTTACAGTCATTGCAGGCGTGTACTGGCTGATGTTGGGGTGCTGACCGTCAATCTGTTTGGTGCTCACGAGAGTTTCGAGCGCAATATCAAGAACCTTAGTAAAGCTTTTGAGGGGCGCTTGCTGAGCCTGCCCCAGATTGATGCGGGTAATCAAGTGGTGATCGCGTTTACTGGACCTAAACTCGAGGTCTCCGTCGCTGATTTATTGGCTCGCGCTGAGTTGGTTGAATCGCGTTATGGATTACCTGCACGTAAATGGGCAAAATCACTCGTATCCCAATCTCGGGAAGGTATCTTAAGTGTCTAACTCCTTCTCATCCCGCTTGCAGCGGATTTGGCGTTTAGTTGTCGTGTCCCTTGCAATTTGTTTTGCAGGATATTCAAGTGGCGCGAGCGCGCAACTCAAGCAGGTAACGATTGTCGCTGCGCGAGAATCCGAATCCACTACCAGTTTGATTGCAGGGTTGAAAGATGCGCTCAAAACCGCGGGCTTGATCGAGGGAAAACACGTCAAGTTTCGAATTGACAACGCAGCAGCGCTGGGGGTGGATCTGGATTCACTGGCTCAAACGGCTATTGCGGGCAAACCTGACATTATTGTTGCCCTTACTGCACCGATGGTCACTGCTGTAATGATGCAGGCAAAGGCACAAGATTCGAAAGTTCCCATTATTTTTGGTGACGTTTATGACGCCGAGATAAACATGCTGGCTGGCGAACAGGGTGCCTTACCAACGCAGGTGTCAGGCGTCATTTCGTCCATTTCATTGAACCGCCAGGTAGAACTGATCCGGACGCTGGTTCCGGGAGTCAAGCGTATTGGAGTGCTGTATCGGTCGGGTTCTCCGACGTCGTCAGCTTTGGTCAAGCAACTGACAGAGGCGCTATCCAAGTTTGGCCTTGTGTTAATCGACTATCCAGTGACCCGAGGCCAGGACGTGGGCTCGGCGGCCAGAAGCATGCTCAGCAAAGTAGATGTGTTTTTTAGTATCGATGACGCAACTGTCTCACAGGTGTATCCGGCATTAGTAAAAGTTGCAATTGAAGCCAAACTTCCCTTAATCGCCTCGCAAGCGGGGGGTGTCAACCAAGGCGCTCTGGCTGGCTTGGAGTTCAATCAGAAAGAAGTGGGCCAGCAACTGGGCCGCTTGCTTGCGAAGGTGTTGAAAGGCACGCCAGTTAGTGCGATACCGCAAGAGACAATAACTAAGCCTTCTTTATGGTTGAATCAATTTACCGCCCGTAAGCTGGGTTGGACGTTTGCCGAAGCGGTCTTGAAGTCGGCGGCTCAAATTGTTGATAAGTGACCGGAAAAGGTTAAGAATACCTACCGTGATACAGTGTTTTCCCTTAGTATCGCTGCTGGTGGATTGTTCACCACTGACTTTTGATTGAAGAGATCTCAAAAATGCGAATTTCCAGTCCATCACTGACTCGGCTGGGTGCGTTACCAGTAGTCCTTTTTCTTGCGGTTTTGGGATTGACTGCGTGTGGTGAGAAGCCAGCATTTACTCCTGGTCCGTCTCAAGTAGTGACGGTGACGGTTGAGCCCGAGTCGGCCTCGATCCAATCTGACTTACCTGGTCGTGTTGCCGCCGTTCGTGAGGCTCAGATTCGGGCACGTGTGACCGGAATCGTTCAAAAAATCGTTTTTAAACAGGGCGCCTTGGTAAAAGAGGGCGATCTGTTGTTCAAGATCGACCCCGCCCAGTACCAAGCGGTTTATGACCAGGCAGCGGCACAACTTAAAAAGGCACAGGCCGATGAGTTTGCTGCAAAGATGCTGGCAAAACGCTACGAGCCCCTGGTGGAGGCGAATGCTGTCAGCAAACAGGATTTCGACAATGCTCGCGCGGCTGCCAATCAGACTGCTGCTTTAGTTGCGGCGGCCAAGGCGACTCTCGAGAGTGCCAGAATTAATCTCGATTACACCAGCGTCCGATCACCCATCACTGGGCGAATCGGCAAAGCATTGGTGACAGAGGGTGCGCTGGTGGATTCGGTTTCTGCCACGCAGATGGCTTTGGTGCAGCAACTTGATCCCATGTACGTTGACGTCAGTCAGACGACTGCCGATTTAGCACGATTGCGGAAGCTGTTTGCAGAAGGTGTGCTTCAGCGCGTGTCCGAAAATGAAGCGCAAGTCTCCATCGTCCTTGAAGATGGGTCCGTGTATGCCAAGCCAGGCAAGCTGCTTTTTACTGGCGTTTCGGTTAATGAGGCGACTGGGCAAGTCGCCTTGCGCACAGAGATCCCCAACCCTGATGAAATCCTGCTACCCGGTATGTTCGTGCGGGTGCGTGTTGAAGCAGGCGTCAATAAGACGGCCCTGCTTGTACCCCCTCAGTCGATTCAGCGTACGCCCGATGGCCGTACGAACGTTTTGGTTGTTAAAGAGGGGAAAGTGGTTCTCACACCAGTGAAAATTGGTCCCACTTATGCCGGACGGGTGATTGTGAACTCGGGTCTCCAAGCAGGCGATGAGGTCATCACTGAAGGGTTCCAGAAAGTACGTCCGGGTATGCCGGTCAAGGTTGTTCCTGCTAGCAAACAGTAATAGGGACGTTTCATGCCGCAATTTTTTATTGATCGTCCGATCTTCGCGTGGGTCGTTGCAATATTTATCAGCTTTCTGGGCATTCTGGCGATTCGGTTTATGCCGATCTCCCAGTATCCAATTGTGGCGCCGCCAGCTATCACCATCACGGCTCAATATCCTGGTGCTTCGGCCAAAGAGGTGTCAGAGACAGTCACCAGCATCATTGAGAATCCGCTCAACGGCGCCAAGGGATTGTTGTATTACGAATCAGTCAGCGACTCAAATGGGCAAGCGCAGATTACCGTCACCTTCGCCCCGGGCACGAATCCAGACCTGGCGCAGGTCGACGTGCAAAACCGTGTTGCCAACGTAGCGGCGCAGTTGCCTGATGTGGTCAACCAGCAAGGCTTGCAGTTTCAGCAAACCGGCACTGGCTTTTTATTGATTGGCACCTTGTCGTCTACCGATAACGCGCTCGATCAAGCGGCGTTGGCTGACTACATTACCCGCAACATTCAAAATCCGATCTCTCGCCTTGACGGGGTCGGCCAGTTTCGCCTGTTTGGCGCGCCTCGCGCAATGCGAGTCTGGGCGGATACAGATAAGCTCACTGCTCTGGGTTTGAGCACTTCGGACTTGATTACTGCCCTGAAACAACAGAACGTACTGATTTCATCAGGCAGCATTGGTGCGCCGCCGAACGGACCCGAGCAGCGCACCATGGCGACCGTGCTTGGAAACGGTCAACTATCTACACCTGAACAGTTTGGTGAAATTGTCGTTCGCGCAAATCCTGACGGCTCGTCGGTTCGTCTTAAAAACGTGGCACGAGTTGAGATCGGTTCGGATAGTTATTTGCTGGCTGCCCGTTTAAACGGGAAACCCACTGCGGCCTTTGCCGTTGTTCTCAAGCCGACGGCCAATGCGCTTGATGTAGCGACAGCGGTTCAGGCCAAAATGAAAGAGCTCAAGCCTTACTTTCCGGCTAACGTTGAGTTCAAAATTCCCTACAACACGGCACCCTACGTATCTACTTCGATTGAGCAGGTTATTCACACTCTGTTGGAAGCCATGATCCTGGTGTTTCTGGTGATGTATCTGTTTTTGCAAGACTTCCGTTACACCTTGATACCGGCAATTGTTGTCCCTGTGGCCATGTTGGGCACGTTTGCAGTGATGCAAGTTTTTGGGTTGACCATCAATGTGTTGACCTTGTTTGCTATGGTCCTTGCCATCGGTATTTTGGTGGATGATGCAATCGTTGTCGTTGAAAACGTTGAACGCATTATGGTGGAGGAGGGGCTGTCACCGAAAGAGGCCACCGCTAAAGCCATGCCGCAGATTTCTGGCGCAATTGTCGGTATCACTGCTGTACTGACCACTGTGTTCTTGCCACTGGGATTCATGAGTGGCTCTGTGGGCGTGATTTACCGGCAGTTTGCCATTGGCATGTCAGTGTCGATTATGTTCTCGGCTTTTCTGGCGCTGAGTTTTACGCCTGCCTTGTGCGCGACTATTTTGAAGCCCATTGCCCGCGGTCATCACGTTGAGAAGAAGGGCTTCTTCGGATGGTTCAACCGATCTTTCAAACGCACCACTGATTCTTACGAAACAGGTGTCGGCAACATACTGCGGCGCGGCAAGTCTGTGATGTTTATTTATATTCTGATGTTGGGCGTACTGGCATTTTTGTATTTGCGCATGCCATCGAGCTTTTTACCTGAGGAGGATCAGGGTTACATGCTCGCGAACATCGAGTTACCAGCAGGTGCTTCGTCTAATCGCACCCTCGACGTACTCAAGAAGGCTGAGAAATATTACATGTCGGATCCAAATGTTAAAGATCTGATCACTGTGACCGGCTTTAGCTTCAACGGCAATGGCATTAACACTGGTCTCGCTTTTATTACCCTCAAAGACTTTGCTGAACGCAAAGGAAAGCAGAATTCAGCTCAAGCCACGGCTGGCAAGGCGGTGGGCGCCTTATTAGGTGGTATTCCAGATGCAATCGTCTTCACTGTCGTACCACCGGCAATTAGAGAGCTTGGCAATGCAACTGGTTTCGACTTCAGATTGCAGGATCGCAGTAATCTTGGCTACGACGCTCTAATGGCCGCGACCTCACAATTACTTGGTTTGGCCATGCAAAACCCTTCCCTTGCTCAGGTCAGAATAAGTGGCTTGGGGCCAGGGTCACAATTGTCGCTGAAGATTGATCGCGAAAAGGCTGCTGCCCAAGGAGTTAACTTCTCAGAGGCTGCCAGTTTGCTCTCGTCTGCCATGGGCGCAGCTTATATCGGCAAGTTCCCCAACATGGGGTGGATGCAGAATGTCTGGTTGCAGGCCGATATGCAATTTCGTATGCAAGTTGAGGATGTTCTAAAACTGAACGCCCGCAGTACATCGGGTGCAGTCGTCCCCTTGTCTTCTTTTGTCGATGTCGAGTGGAAGCAGGGGCCAACCCAAGTGATTCGCTATAACAGCTACCCTGCCATCCGAATCGCTGGTACCTCTGCACCGGGGCATTCGACGGGTGAGGCGATTCAGCAGATGCAGGATTTGATGCAGCAATTGCCGCCAGGGTTTGCATACGAGTGGGCAGGCTTGTCTTACCAGGAGAAGCAAGCAGGTACGCAGGCACCTTATCTCTTGTCGCTGGCACTCATGGTCGTGTTTCTTGTGCTTTGCGCTCTATATGAGAGCTGGGCAATACCTTTCTCCGTGATGCTAGTCGTGCCTCTAGGGATGCTCGGCGCGGTGGGCTTAGCAGTGGCCGTGGGCATGAGTAACGACGTGTATTTTCAAGTTGGGATGGTGACAGTCATCGGGCTGGCAGCCAAGAACGCGATTCTGATTGTTGAGTTCGCCAAAGATTTATTCGCGCAGGGAAGAACGCTGACCGAGGCTTCCATTGAGGCCTCTAAACTTCGCTTCAGACCTATTTTGATGACATCCTTTGCTTTTATTCTGGGTGTGTTGCCGCTGACACTTGCTACGGGAGCCGGTTCAGCGAGTCAGCGTGCGGTTGGCTTTGGAGTTTTGGGCGGCATGCTTGCTGCCACGCCATTTGCTGTCTTGTTCGTCCCTTTGTTTTTCGTGATTGTGTTGAAATTTTTTAAGACCAAACCGCAATTCCCGGGGATGGGAGGCAATGCAAAATGATGCATTTTCGATCCATCTCTCGCATAACGGCGGTGACTGCTCTCGTGGCTGGGCTCGCAGGTTGCAATTTGGCGCCGGATTATGTTCGCCCGGATTCGCAGATCAAATCCCTTTGGCATGATCAACCGGTTGCGAGCTTTGATGCGTCTACTAACGCCACGACAGTGGTAAGCACCCCTGTTGCGACGACGGCGGGTCAGTCCAGCGTTATCGAGCTTGGCTGGAGGACATTTTTTCAGGACGCACGATTGCAGGCAATGCTCGAGATTGCCTTAAAAAATAATCTTGATCTGCGTTTGGCAGTGCAAAGGGTCGAGCAGACTAGAGCTCAATATGGCATTGCCCAAAGCGCCTTATGGCCAGCGGCTCAACTGAACGCGAGTGCGACGAGAACTGGTACAGCTAACGACTTTATTACACCGTATGCCACGAGTTCTGTATCGAATGCTTATACGGTGACCGCAGGTTTGACATCCTTTCAGATCGATTTTTTCGGTCGTCTGCGCAACTTGTCTGAGGCGGCGTATCAGACGTATTTGTCTACCGAAGCAATGTCTCGCAACGTACAACTCACCGTCATTGGTAGCGTGGCTCAGCAATATTTTCGCGTCCGCATGGATGACATGCTAAGTGAGTTGGCCAAGCAAACCATGGTGTCACGGGAAGAGTCGTATGCCTTGGCGAGACGACGTTTTGAAGCTGGTGTCGTGTCCGAACTGGACTTGAATCAGGCGAGATCCTTGCTCAACGCCTCGGCCGCTGATGTCGCAAAATACAGCCGGGATCGGGCGCAAGCAATGAATGCCCTGGAAGTCTTGCTTGGCCAGCCGATCCCTGACGACTTACCTCAAGCTGGACCCTTGAGCACAGAGACCATGCTCAAACAATTGCCTGCTGGTGCCCCGCTGGATTTGCTCGTCAACAGGCCCGACATTGTGGCGGCTGAGCATACATTGCAAGCCAATAATGCCAACGTTGGGGCTGCGCGTGCGGCATTTTTCCCTTCTGTGAACTTGTTGGGATTTTTTGGTTATAGCGCCGCCTCGCCCGGCGGAGTGTTTCTTGGTCAGTCCAATGCATGGCAAGTTAGTCCCGCTATGACTTTGCCTATTTTTAGTGGTGGAGCTTTAATCGCAGGCCTTGATCTGGTTGACGCAAACAGCCGGGCGGCTGTGACAGCCTATCAAAAAACGATACAGATCGCGTTTCGAGAAGTTTCGGATGCACTGGCCGGTGAAGCCACATATCAGGCCGAACTCAATGCCAATCAATCACAAGAACAGAGTCTCAAGCGCAGCCTTGAGCTATCGAACCTGCGGTACAGTCGGGGGATAGATAGCTATTTGCAAGTTCAGATCGCACAGATCAATTACTACACGGTTCGCCAGATCGCCCTGCTGACTATGTTTAATGCGATGGTGAATCGCGTGCAGCTCTACACTGCTCTTGGAGGAGGCCTCAATCCATGATCGACTTAGGTGTAAATATTGATCATGTCGCAACGCTCAGGCAACAGCGACACACGTCCTATCCTGATCCGATTCAAGCTGCGCTGCGCGCTGAAGAGGCAGGCGCCGATCTAATCACTTTGCATCTACGCGAAGATCGTCGTCACATCCAGGATGCAGATGTTTTTGCTATTCGCCCTTTGTTGCGTACCCGCATGAATCTCGAATGCGCCGTAACAGAGGAGATGCTCACTATCGCCTGCAAAGTCCTACCTCAGGATGTGTGTCTGGTGCCAGAGAAGCGGACCGAGCTAACAACAGAGGGTGGTTTGGACGTGGTGGGGGGCTTTGCATCTGTCAAAGCGGCTGTAGACAGATTGCAGTCAGAGGGGATTCGAGTGTCCCTGTTTATCGACCCTGATGCCCAGCAGATCAAAGCAGCGACAGATACGGGTGCTTCCGTCATTGAGCTACATACCGGTGCGTACGCCGAGGCCAAGACGCAAACTGCCGTGTCGTTCGAACTTGAGCGTTTGAAACAAGCGATTCAGTGCGCGGTCTCCGCAGGTTTAAGAACTAACGCTGGACACGGCCTACACATGCAGAACGTCGCTGCCATCGCCGCGCTGGATGGCATAGCTGAGCTCAATATAGGTCACGCCATCGTCGCACAGGCAATTTTCGACGGATGGGAGACGGCCATTCGCAACATGAAAGCAGCGATCATCACGGCTCGTGTGCAGGCGCAGCTCGCTGGTAGCTAGCAAACCGCTCACCTTCAACTGACACTGCCGCTGATGCAACCGCCTTTGCCATCACTCATGCCACCGAATCGTGCAATTGCCGGTATCGGGCTCGATTTAATCAAAATGGATCGCATTGACCGTGCTTGGCAACGGCACCCAGACAAGTTTCCAGCAAAGATTCTTGGTGCTGATGAATTAAAAGTGTTTCACGCTCGTGCAGCGAGAGATCGCTTGCGCGGTGTGCGTTATCTGGCCACTCGCTTTGCCGCAAAAGAGGCGTTTTCCAAGGCAATTGGGTTAGGCATGCGATCCCCCATGTGGTGGACGCGTATGCAGACCCTGAACATGGCGGGTGGTCGTCCTTGCGTAGTCTTATCGTCACCGTTAAAAGAATGGTTCGAGGATAGATTTGGTGCAGCGCATATATCTCTCACCGACGAGTCGGAGTATGGTGCTGCTTACGCAGTAGTCGAATCAAAGCAAGCTTAAGAGGCGTTGTCATGTCCAGCAAGAAAAAAAACTCTTCTATGCCTCGTGGGCCACTGATGGTCGATGTTGAAGGCTTAACACTAACGGACGCTGAAAAAGAACGTCTCTGCCACCCAATGGTCGGCGGAGTTATCCTGTTTAGCCGGAACTTTGAAAGTCGCAAACAGTTGACTGAGCTGACTCGAAAAATACATAAGTTGCGTAAGCCGCGCTTGCTGATTGCTGTGGATCATGAAGGCGGTCGGGTGCAGCGCTTTCGAGAAGATGGTTTCACCGTTTTGCCTTCAATGCGAAAGCTTGGCGAAGCGTGGATGCAAAATCCGCTCACTGCAATGCGGATCGCGGCTGATGTCGGTTATGTCTTGGCTGCTGAGTTACTCGCTTGTGGTGTTGATCTCAGCTTTACACCGGTACTCGATCTTGACTACGGTGTCAGCGCTGTCATTGGTGACCGCTCTTTTCACCGTGATCCGCGCGTCGTGGCGATGCTTGCGCGTGCGTTGGCTCAAGGCCTGGGTTTTGCAGGAATGTCAGCCTGCGGTAAGCATTTTCCGGGGCACGGCGCCGTAGAGGCAGATTCCCATCATGAAATCCCGCACGACAATCGTAGTCTGACACGAATTCTGCAAGAAGATGCTGCACCCTATCAGTGGCTGGGTGATCAGGCGATTGCATCAGTGATGCCCGCACATGTGATTTACAACAAAGTTGATGCTAAGCCCGCAGGATTTTCCAGAATCTGGATCCAGGATGTGCTGCGAGCTCGTTTGGGTTATGACGGCGTGGTGTTTTCCGACGATTTGACGATGGAAGGGGCATCGGTTGCCGGTGATATCGTTGAACGTGCACGTGCAGCCCTTGAAGCCGGTTGTGATATGGCTCTCGTATGCAATCGACCTGATTTGGCCGATGATTTACTTCAGCGCTATCGGGTCGAGCAATCCAAAGTCTCGCAAGCACGCGTAACGAGATTGTTACCAAAAAGGGCGCGTTTTGACTGGAAAGCACTTCAACGTACCCCCGCGTATCAGCAAGCGCTGACGTCAGTCCGATCTCTCAATGAAGGACGCTGAGACACCATCGGGTTTGACACCTGAAGCGCCTGTGTTTGATATCAAGGCGTTTCTGGCGCAACTACCTCATTTACCCGGCGTGTATCGACACATCGATGCCGAAGATGTCGTGCTGTATGTCGGTAAGGCACGTGATCTTAAAAAACGAGTGTCATCCTATTTTCAAAAAACGCCGTCCAGTCCAAGGATAGGGCATATGGTCGCGAGGGTCGTGCGGCTTGAGGTTACTGTCACGCGATCTGAAGCTGAGGCGCTGATTCTCGAAAACAACCTGATTAAAACGCTTCGGCCGCGCTACAACATTCTTTTTCGCGACGATAAGTCATATCCCTATTTAATGCTCTCCGGACACGCCTCACCGCGTATCGCTTACTACCGGGGAGCAACACAAAAAAAAGGTCAATTCTTCGGGCCTTATCCAAGCGCGTGGGCTGTGCGCGAGACCATACAGATCCTGCAAAAGGTGTTTCGCTTGCGTACGTGTGAAGATACGGTTTTCTCGAACCGGTCGCGTCCTTGCCTTCAGTTTCAGATTGGACGTTGCTCGGCGCCCTGCGTTGATGAGATATCAAAAGAGGATTACTCGGCCGATGCCAATCGTGCGGCCAGATTTTTAAATGGCGAAACGCGTGAGATCATGGGGGATATTGAAGCTCGTATGCATGAAGCGGCGACTGCCCTTGAGTTTGAAAAAGCTGCCTTATTGCGTAATCAGATGGGCGCGCTTGCCAGAGTCTTGCATCAGCAAACCATGGAAAACAGCGACAGCTCGGATACCGATATCATTGCTGTCGCGTCGTCTGGCGGTAAGGTCTGCGTCAATCTCGCCATGGTGCGAGGGGGGCGTCATCTGGGCGATCGCGCTTTCTTCCCAACTCACACCGACGACGATGCTGCCGCAGAGGTTCTCGAAGTCTTCATTGCCCAGCATTACATCGATAACCCTTTGCCAGCCACGATAGTCGCCTCGCATCCGTTGCCTGATCCTGATCTGATTGATTTATTGACTAACGCTGGGCACGCAAAAGTACGTTTTCTGGTACGCCCGCAAGGTTTGGCTAAAGCGTGGCTCGAACAGGCGACCAGAAATGCTGAAATGGCGCTGGCCAACGCCCTGTCAGAGACTGGGGCGAGAAGTGCCAGGACCTTGGCGCTCGCTGAGACACTCGGTCTGGATACCGATCCGTTAGCACTTGAAGAACTGCACATCGAGTGCTTTGATATTAGTCATACCGCAGGTGAAGCAACTCAAGCCTCTTGTGTGGTTTACAACCATCATGCCATGCAGTCGTCTCTGTACCGGCGATACAACATCGCAGGTATTACGCCTGGGGATGATTACGCAGCGATGAGGCAGGTGTTGAACCGCCGCTTCGGTAAAGTCGCAGACGGAGAGGCGCAGTTGCCAGGCTTGGTATTGATCGACGGTGGCAAAGGACAAGTTGAGATAGCTCGACAAGTTTTCGTTGAGTTCGGGTTGGATATTCAAGTCATCGTTGGTGTTGCAAAAGGCGAAAATCGTAAAGTGGGTCTGGAAACTTTGATCTTTGCCGACGATCGTCCGCCTCTGTTGCTCGGCCAGGAGTCAGCGGCATTGATGTTAATCGCCCAGATTCGTGATGAAGCCCATCGGTTTGCCATTACCGGTATGCGAGCCAAACGAGCGAAGGCGCGCAACGTCTCCAGGCTTGAGGATATTGACGGGGTAGGGGCTAAGCGCAGGCAAAAACTGTTGGCTCGGTTCGGTGGCTTCTCAGGTGTGGTGTCGGCAAGCATTGAAGATTTAGCCTCGGTCGAGGGGATATCGCCTGACTTGGCCGAGCGTATCTATTTTGCACTGCGATAAAAAAGACCAAGCCAGACTTTTCAAAAATGAGACAGAACGATCGGTTAGCATACGCACATGCCCATTAATTTACCTATCATTCTCACTTGGTTGCGGATCGGCATGATCCCCTTAGTTGTCGCGCTTTTTTACGTGCCTGACAGCGTCATGCATACGCAATTACGTGACGCGATTGCCGCATCTGCCTTTGTTCTTGCTGCAATCACGGATTGGCTGGATGGCTGGTTGGCCAGACGCTGGAATCAAACATCATCGTTTGGCGCCTTCCTGGATCCGGTTGCTGACAAGTTGATGGTATGCGCCGCACTTGTCGTTCTGCTGAGCCTGGATCGAGTCGATTCACTGATTGCAGTGGTCATTGTTGGTCGTGAAATCACCATATCTGCTTTACGCGAGTGGATGGCACAACTGGGTGCGCGCGCCAATGTCGCGGTTCACTGGTTGGGCAAATTTAAAACAGCTGCGCAAATGATTGCGATTCCCTGCCTGCTCTATCCTTACTCACTGTTCAATATCCCGCTCGCCAAGGCTGGTCTTATTTTGATAATCATCGCTGCCATCTTGACAGTTTGGTCGATGTTCTACTACTTGCGCCGAGCCTGGCCAGTCATTCGCGAAAAAGCCATTTAAGCGCTTGTTACTGCCTTGCGCTCCGGCAGATACTCGGCTCAGCCATATCGGGTGTTGCTCTCCAGGGATTAATATCAAGACCCCCGCGCCTGGTATAACGGGCGTAGACTGATAAAGACTCAGGCTGACAGGCGGACATAATGTCCATGAAGATTTTTTCGACGCAATGTTCATGGAAACCATTGTGAAGCCGGTATGAAACAATATATTTCAACAAACTGCCATGATCAATCGCTGGGCCTGAGTATTCGATCTCGATGCAAGCCCAGTCAGGTTGATCGGTTACTGGGCAGTTGGATTTCAGTAGTCTTGAAAAAATCTTTTCGTTTTTAACGATTCTTCCAGTCGATCCCGCCGCGACATCGAGAGCTGTCGTTGCAAGTTTTAGCAATGATGGTTTTGGTTCATAGCAATCGATTTCGACATCAAGCTTGTCCAGATTGATTCCGTCAAACTCTTTGATCTGCTCGTCATCAAACTGATCGGGACCAATCATTTCAAGATCAATGGTGCTGCCGATTGCGGCTTGTAAATCTACGCGCAAGCGGTCAAATACATCGTGCACTGTGTTGAAGTGGCTTTGGTTGAAACTGTTCAAATACAGTTTGAATGACTTGGATTCGATGATATTGGGGCTTGTCGTTGGCACTTTTATCCGCAGCAACGCTACTTTGGGCAGGCCTTTGGCATTCAGCCACGATAGCTCGTAGGCATTCCAGAGATCCCACCCAGTGAAAGGTACCGGTGCACACAAATCCAGACCAAGGCTGCTTCTCGCTTCTGCGCGCGAGATCGGGAAGAGTAATGAAGCGTTATATCCATTGGGATAGGAAACTGACTTGCCAAGAGGCACATCACGAGGGATATTTGGGGTGCTTGTGTTTGAAGATTGGGTCATTGGCGCACGAAAAAGATTGAGCTAACCGTGACGTTCGCCGGCAAGCAATCGAACCGCAGTGTAGGTCATCACATCGACGCCGTCTTGATTTTTAACATCAATGCGCGACGTGACAACGGCACGATTGTTTTTGGAAGTTGGCTTAATACCCGTTACTTCAATTTCAGCCCATATCGTATCGCCGGCCATCACCGGAGCGAGCACTTTCTTGTGTACCTCGAGCAACGCCAGGCCAGTGCCTTGCACCATCCCCTGCATGACAAAACCCTCAATCAAGGTATAGGTGAGTGCCCCTGGCGCTGGGCGACCTTTCATCGCACCGTGCTCAAAAGTGGTGTCGATGAAGATGGTTTCCAGCATACCGGTCACACTGACAAAATTGATGATGTCAGTTTCAGTAATTGTGCGCTTGAAAGTCCGCAGCTTCTGGCCCACAGACAATTCCTGCCAGATAAATCCGGCGCCCATTAAAGGTAGCTTGCTCATTTGGTCGATCCCATGGCGTGCTGCTTCGCTGCGCCACTCTCAATCAGCGAGTCGATCGCAGCGACGGAGAGCCCCGCGGCCAACAGCGTTTCGCGAGTGTCCGCACCAAGTCTTGGTGGCATGGTCGGCTCGACCAGTGATTTTTGCATCCTCACGGGATGACGGGTAAAGCGATAGGTTCGGCCTTGCTCGTCCTGCAGATCTTGAAAAAAGTCGACGCTTTTCAAATGCGGGTCCGATTCCAGATCCTCGAGTCGATTGATGCGCGCTGCGGGAATTTCATATTGGTCGCAAAATGCAAGCCAGAAAGCGGTATTTTTGTCGGCCACAATACGACCGGCCGTTTCATAGAGAGCAGCGATATGCTGAGTGCGCATAGCCATGGTCTTGAATCGGTCATCAGCAGCCAGCTCCAGATTGTTTGTGCCGGTAAAAAAATTAGCCCAGTGTTTGTCTGTATACGGCATCATGCAGACATAGCCATCGCTGGTTTGGTAGGGTTTTCTCCAGGCGGTCAGGGCCCTGGGGTAGCCGATTTCGTCGGATAGCTCTGGTAGGTGATGGCCGTAAAAATGCTCAACCAAAACAAAGCCAGTCATGGTTTCAAACATGGGGATTTCAATAAACTGACCTTCTCCCGAGCGCTCACGCTGAAACAAGGCGGCCAGAATGGCATGAGTTGCCACCAGCCCGCAGGTCTTGTCGGCAGCAACGGTCGGCAAGTAGCGCGGTGTTCCGCCTTGTCGCGTCATCAGATCAGCCACACCGCTCAGACCCTGAATCACGTCGTCATAGGCAGGTTGCCCCGCGTAGGCACCGCCATTACCAAAGCCGTGCAATCCGGCGTAGACCAGCTTTGGATGTCTGGCGAGTAGTGTGTCGTGATCTAACCCAAGGGCCGCCATTTTCTGCGGGCGTACGCTGTGCATGAAGACGTCGGCCTGATCAATCAGGGCTAACAGCGCTGATAAGGCTTCGGGATTCTTGAGATCGAGACAAACGCTTTTCTTGTTGCGATTAACACCCAGAAATATGGCTGACAGTCCTTGCTCATGAAAGGCGCCGGTGTAGCGGGTTGAATCCCCTCAGGCGCTTCCACTTTAATGATCTCAGCTCCGTAGTCGGCCAATGTCTGACTCGCATACGGGCCAAACAGTACTGAGGTCATATCCACAATCTTGATACCACTCAAAGCCGATTTAGTCTGAGTCTCTGTTTCTTTGATCATTTTTTAATGTTTTGCTGTGATGAAATCGGGCTTTTGCCAAGAAGAAAGCAGCACCCGAGAAGCGGGTTAATCTTCAACGTATGAAACCTTAACATGTCTATCGACGGATCCTGCCTATGTTGACCGCACTTGATTTCACCCCAGTTCCTTCCGAGGAGCTGGCTTTTCGAGGACAAATCAGATCCTTTTTACAAGAGACTCTGGTCGATTATCCATACCATCAGCGCGCGCGCTCCTGGATGGGTTCGAGCGCCGAGTTCAGTCGAAAGCTAGGCGCTAAAGGGTGGTTAGGGCTGACGGTTCCTGAAGAGTATGGCGGCGCTGGCAAGGGGTTTTTCTCTCGTTTCATCCTGGCTGAAGAGTTGCTGGCATCTGGCGCGCCGGTGGCCAGCCACTGGATCGCAGACCGTCAGAGTGCGCCACTTTTGTTGCGCTACGGGACTGAAGCCCAGCGCCAAAAATATATTCCAAAGATTTGTCGTGGCGAATCTTTTTTTTGTATCGGCATGAGTGAGCCGAACTCGGGCTCAGATCTTGCCAGTATCAGAACCCGGGCGATTGCCAACGACCAGGGCTGGTTGCTAAACGGCAGCAAAATCTGGACGACCAATGCCCATCAATGCGATTACATGATTGCGCTCGTGAGAACGTCTGGGGAAGCAGCCGATCGTCAACAGGGCTTATCTCAATTATTAATTGACCTCACGTTGCCAGGCGTGACACGCAAACCGATTGTTGACCTCGCAGGGGATGCGCATTTTTCGGAAGTCTTCTTTGATAACGTTCAACTAGCAGCCGACGCCTTGATCGGCACTGAGGGTCAGGGCTGGGATCAGGTGACAGCAGAACTCGCTTTCGAGCGCAGTGGCCCCGAACGAATCTATTCAAGCATGGCATTGCTGGATTGCTGGATTAATGCACTGCGCGAGCAGCAGGTGTCGGATTCAGCGACACAGGCCTTGGTCGGTGGTTTAGTCGCCGAAATGGCTGTTTTGAGAGGTTTGTCGCTAGCAGTAACACAAAAGCTCGTGGACGGCGAAAGCCCTGCCATAGAGGCATCTGTTGTTAAGGATTTCGGAACAGATTTTGAGCAGAAGGTGATTCGGCAGGTGAGTGGCTGGTTGGGTAGCAACCCTGAATTCGTCGTGTCGGGCGACTTGCTCAAAGCCCTTGGCTACCTTGAACAAATGGGCGTTACCTTCTCGTTGAGGGGCGGTACTCGTGAGATCCTGCGCGGCATCATTGCCCGGGGACTTGGACTACGTTAAATTTTTAAAGCGAATGACATCATGCAAGACTCATTTTTTGACAGCACTGAAAAACTACTCTCGGAAGTCAGTTCCCCCGCATTGATCCGCAAGATAGAACAGGGCGGTGACACGCAGGCCATGTGGTCCAGCCTCGAAGCATCCGGTTTCGTCGATGCGCTTGTGCCCGAGAGCAAGGGTGGTGCAGGCTTGGCGCTCGCTGACATCGGTTCTGTCCTTTTCTCGATCGGTCGTCATGTTGTCCCTTTGCCGTTTGCGCACAGTATTTTGGCGCGAGCTTGGTTAAACGACGCTGGATTAACAACTCCCAAAGGTGCTTTGACTTTTGCGCCATTTCAAGTGGACAAGTCGGGTGAGGGTATTACTGCCCGTGCGGTCAGTTTTGGTAAGACAGCTGATTGGGTGCTTGCGCAAAAAAATGAAGATATCTGGTTATTACCAGTTGCTGATGCGACCGTAGCGACCTCTGGCGGTTATGGCTCTTTGGACGCGGACTTGCACTGGCCGGCTGAGGTTGGCAAGCGCAGCGCAATCGGTCGCTGGTCAACTGATCAGTTTCAACATTTGCTCGCGCTCTCAATGGCAGCCATGATTGCCGGTGTCGCTGATCGCGTGTACGAAATGACGTTGACCTATGCCAATCAACGAGTACAGTTTGGTAAGCCCATCGGTAAGTTTCAAGCACTGCAGCAACAGATCAGCGAAATGGCCGAGCAAGTGTTCGGAGCGAGAATGGCCGTACAGATGGCTTGTCAAAGCAATAGCTGGGGACCATTGCCTGCCCTCGCCGCGATGGCTAAAGCGCAAACCAGTCAGGCTGTGGCTCGAGTGGCTTCTACCGCGCATGCTGTGCATGGGGCAATTGGCGTAACGGCCGAGTACGACTTACAGCTCTATACCCGGCGTTTGAACGAATGGGCTCGCTTGGGTGGCGGTTATGGCTATTGGGCACATAAGCTTGGGGCTAGCGTATTACAATGCGACCGGTCGGTACTGGACTATGTCAGACTGGATTTGTTTGGCGAGCCTGTGTGAATTGAACTAATGAGATAAAAATCCCGCCAATGAAGCAACAAGATTTACCTGATTTCATTAGTGGCGCATCAGCATGGAAAGGCCCTGTCTTTTCGGCAACGGGCGTATGGCGACACACGTTAACGGATGATGAGATCGCCGAAGTAGAGCGGGCGGCGAGGTCTTTCCTGGAAATCACCGACGATATTGCCAAGATGACAGTCAAACAGTTTCCGTTGCCAACACTTGGCCGGCGCATACGTGCAATTCATGATGATCTTATTAATGGCTCGGGTGTCGCGCTGGTGCAAGCTTTACCAGTCAAAGAGTGGTCTACTCAATTAAGTGCAACAGCTTTTTTCGGTGTTGGCTTGCACTTAGGCCTGCCAAGGCCCCAGAACGCAAAGGGGCATTTGCTTGGGCATGTGATTGATATGGGGCTGGACGCAAACGATCCGAACGTGCGTATCTATCAGACCCACGAGCGACAAACTTTCCATACCGACAGTAGCGATATCGTTGGCCTTCTATGTTTGCAGCAAGCTAAATCCGGCGGTGATTCGGCACTGGTTTCGTCGAACACTATTTTTAACGAAATGAAAGCAAGGCATCCGAAACTGGCGGCTGCCTTGTTCGACCCCATTGCGACAGATCGTCGGGGCGAATTTTCAGCAGGTCAAAAACCCTTCTTTGAGATTCCTGTCTTTAATTGGCACGCTGGCCTCATGTCCAGTATCTATCAACGCCAGTATATCGATTCTGCGCAGCGGTTCGACGAGGCCATGCGATTGACGCCGACTCATGTCGAAGCGCTGGATTGTTTTGATTCAATGGCAAACGATCCCGCATTGAACTTTCTCATGCGTCTTGAGCCAGGCGATATGCAGTTTGTGCACAATCATAGTTTGCTCCATGATAGAACCGCTTTTGAGGACTGGTCCGACCCCGCGCTTCGCAGGCATCTTTTACGCCTGTGGATCTCCTCGCCGGATGCCCGCCCGCTCCCCGAGGTATTTGCCCAGCGCTATGGCACGGTGGTGCCAGGCATTCGGGGCGGAGTGATGGTTCCCGCCGATCAATGGCATGCGCCTTTGACAGCCGCTTGATCGTTTTGTCTAAAAAGGGATATTCATGACTTCATTTTCAAACAGCCTCAAGTTGGCCTTCGGCGTGGTCGTGGCGTTTAGCCTCTTTGGCTGCCAGGCCAAGATAGAGACTAAACGCGATGATGGTGTCTCTAAAACCATCTCTGCGGTCATCAAGGATGTCAGCTTGAGTGGTGGCAAAAATGCGGTCTATGCTGCGTGCACTCAGCTTGGCTACAAAGTCGTGTCGACTGCAGATCTTATTGTTTGTGCGCAAAATAAAATCAGTGAAAATCGTGAGCGTGAGTTAATGCAATGGCTGGGAACACAGATCCAAGGTTTGGATAATGAGTACACGATGGCACCCAAGGCGTTTATTAGCTTTGGGGTCAAGGCCAACGGCTCAGGTGTTGATATCGTTGCAAATGCCTATACGACGATTCTGGATTTGGGTGATATCCCCAGAAAATACAATCTGAGCGATGAAACCGCAGTCCAGCAAATGCAGGCTTTGCTGGTCGCAGCAGGCGCACGATGACCGGTTCAGATCACCCGGGTCGTTGGGATTTCAAACCTTATCGCTTGACCGTTGCGCGGATTCTTAACGAATATCAACCGGCGACGGTTTTGGATATCGCGTGTGGTGAAGGTTGGATTAAGAAATGCATGAAAACACCGGTCTTCGTGCATGGGCTTGATTTCTATGAATCTGCCCCCGCGGATTACGATTTATTCTCGTCTTTCTGGATGGATGAAGGCGTCCCCGACGCTTGCGGTCTGTTTGATGTGGCCGTTTGCTGTGAAGCGATCCCATACCTGCAAAATTTTGGAATCTTCTTCCAGAGTGTGAACAGACATCTCAAACCAGGTGGCAGGTTCATTGTGTCCGTGCCCAATTCCATCTACGCGGCATCCAGAATCGACCACGTCATACAAGGCTTTCCACGAGCAAATAACTACTTCGTTAACACGGTAGCCGATTCTCACATGCCGTGGTTACCGCTCAATTTTTATCAAATTCGTTTTTTGCTTGGCATGAACGGCTTTGGTGATGTCCAGGTGCACGACGTCGATGAACCCAAACCTAAACACGCGTGGGAAAAACTCGTTGGCCTCATTTCTAAGGCCTATATTCGCCGTCGTTTACGCAAGGCAAGTACTGCAGATGAACAAAAAATGTGGACCCAGGCTTTAACCGATCAATTGGTCTACGGTCGTCGCCTGGTCATGTCAGCAATCAAATTAGCCGGCTGATTTTGTCGTTTTGGCTTTCGCTGTTTTAGATTTGGACGTTTTGGTCGTTTTTTTCTTGCCTGTCGAGCTTTTTGCCGCGGTTTGTTTCGTTCCAGTCGATTTTTTTACGCTGGTGGATTTTTTAGCTTTGGTCGACGTTGCGCTTTTAGTAGTGGCGGTCTTGGCAGTAACTATCGGGGATGCGCCCGCAAGAAACGCAGCTAAGGTCGCGCCAACGAGTAATTTTTTAAACATAAGACTTCCTTTTATTTACCAATGCAATAATTTTGTAACATAGTTGACTCGCATTTTAGTCCCTTTGGTCGTAAAGTAGCGTAGTTGTCATCATTAGTACGTACTATTTGTGTTCTTTGTCGTTGTGGCACTAAGTAAAAGATCAGCAATCTGCACTGGATCGATTGAATCAGGCACAGATCAGCTGATTAATAATTAATAAAAATTATCTGGAGCAAATATGAAACTAAACGTAAACGGCGCAACCGTCGACTTTGATGGCGACGCAAGCACGCCTTTGTTATGGGTTTTGCGCGACCACCTCAATATCACCACGCCAAAATTTGGTTGTGGTGCTGGACTTTGCGGAGCCTGTACGGTGCATCTGGAAGGTGAGGCGATTCGCTCTTGCTCTTTGCCTGTTTCAGCAGCCGTCGGTAAGCGAGTAACAACACTGGAAGGCTTGCCTGCGTCAATCGGCAAGCCCATTCAAGAGGCCTGGATCGCAGAGTCGGTTCCTCAGTGTGGGTACTGCCAATGCGGACAGATGATGTCTGCTGCAGCCTTGTTATCAAAAAACAAGACGCCTAGCGAGACTCAAATTGTCGAAGCCATGGACGGCAACATCTGTCGCTGTGGCACCTATTCACGCATTAAGAAAGCCATCGTTCGCGCTGGCAACAACATTGCTTAATGAACGCAATAGGAGACTAAAAATGGATCGTCGCTCATTTATTAAATCAAGTGCCGTGCTTGGCTCGGGACTCGTGGTTGGTTTTTCGTTTACAAAAAATAGCGCAGTGGCTGGCGAAGCCGCTCTCGCCAATCCTTGGCTTCGGATCGACGCTGACAATTCGGTCACCATTACGGTTGCACGGTCAGAGATGGGGCAAGACGTTTATACGTCCATGAGTATGCTGATTGCTGACGAGTTGGATTATCCCTTGGGCAAGGTCAAGATCGAGATGGCCGCAGTTGATCCCAAAGCGTATGGAAACGATGCACTGGGTGGTGCGCAGATTACTGGCGGCTCGACCTCGATGCGCGATGCTTGGATTAAGCTGCGTACAGTTGGTGCGACAGCCCGCGAGATGTTAGTCGCAGCCGCCGCCCAAAAATGGGGCGTTTCAGCAGCCCAGTGCGTGGCGAGCGACGGCATGGTGACATCAGGCGCTAACAAGGCAAGCTATGGCGAGCTAGCGGCTGCCGCTGCAATGGTTAAACCGTCGGGCAAGCCAACGCTCAAAACACCTGCCCAGTTCAAATACATTGGTAAACCCTTCGGCCGTCTGGACACACCAGCTAAAGTGATGGGTACAGCCCAGTACGGTATTGACGTGCGTCAGCCAGGCATGTTGTCGGCAGCGATTGCAATGAGTCCGGTTATTGGTGGCAAAGTCGTCAGTTACGACGCAACCGCGGCCAAGGCGGTACCTGGCGTTGAGGCAATCGTTCAGGTGCCCGATGGTGTTGGCGTGGTAGCTAAGGACTTTTACACAGCTAAAAAAGCCCGTGACTTGCTTAAAGTAGTTTGGGATAACGGTAACACTGCACCGATTGCTGATATGGCTGCGATCAAAAAGGGCTTGCGGGCTGCCAGCAAGACCAAAGGCGCGATCATTGGCAAGGCCGGTAATGTAGATGCCCCTATGACGGGTGCGGTTAAGCAGTTGACAGCTGAATACGAGTTGCCCTTTGCTGCGCACGCAACGCTAGAGCCGATGAACTGTTCGGTGACTATCGCCAATGGCGAATGCCACGTTTGGGGTCCTGTCCAATTCCAGCAAGGCACTCAAGGTGTTGCCTCGGCAGCCTCGGGCCTTCCACCTGAAAAAGTCTTTGTCCACACAACGTTCATCGGTGGTGGATACGGTCGTAAGCTTGAGAACGATTTTGTGGGCCAAGCCGTCTCAATCGCGAAAGCCAGTGGCAAGTCGATTCGCCTAACGTGGACGCGTGAAGACGACATGACGCACGACTTCTATCGCCCAATTAGCTTAAGTCAACTGGCTGGTGGCTTTGATGGCAAAGGTAATTTGATTGGCCTGTCTTCAAAGCTGACTTCTCCGTCAGTGACTGCGCGCGCCTTCCCAGGGTTCGTTGTGAAAGGCAACGACCCCTTTATGACTGAGGGTACGGCTAATTTGACTTACGGTGTGAAAAACTACCGTGCTGAAAACGTAATTCACGACACGGGTATTCGTGTTGGTTACTGGCGTGCAGTGAGTAACAACTTGAACGCGTTCGCAGTCGAGAGCTTCATGGATGAACTTGCTGCCGAGGCAGGTAAGGATCCTGTTGAGTTTCGCATGGCACTGCTAGACAAACAACCGCGTGCGCAAAAAGTACTTTCGACAGCTGCCGAAAAAGCTGGCTGGGGTAGTTTGCGCCAGCGTGGCACAGCGCTGGGTGTTGCGCAGATGGAGTGCTATGGCGCTTATATCGCAGTCGTGGCCGAAGTGTCACTGAAAGACGGCAAGCCGAAGGTTAATAAACTGACTTGTGCTGTGGATGTGGGTGTAGCCGTTCGCCCAGATCAGGTCGTAGCACAAATCGAAAGCGCTATGCTGCTGGGTTTCTCAACATCGATGAAGAATGCAATAACCTTCAAAGACGGTGCGGCTCAGCAGCTGAACTTCGATACCTATCCTCTGATGCGCATGTCTGATTTGCCTGTGATTGACATCACGGTCATTCAGGGCGGTGATGCGCCATCTGGCTTGGGTGAAGTGGGTACGCCGCTGGTCGCTCCTGCGATTGCTAACGCCATCGTCGCAGCCGGTGGTCAGAGAACCCGTGCCTTGCCTTTCATTAAGGCTTAAGAGGTTGAGTCAAGACCTTACTCTGAGTAATCCAGGGTAAGGTCTTCAGATCTTAGTGACCTAAGCCGCCGTCAGGCGGCTTTTTTTACGGGACTGCGCGGCAGGTCCAAGGTGGTCACTCGAGTGAGTTCGCGCTTATATTTGACGTCATCAAAAGGACGCGCCCGATGCAAGCTCGCCCGGTTATCCCATATAACCAGATCGCCAGACATCCACTCGTGAGAGAAAATATATTTCTCACGCGTCGCATGTTCGATCAGGTCTCTCAGTAAAAGTCTGCCCTCGGGGACAGGCCATTCGACAATACGTGAGGCATGCGACGCGACGTAAAGTGCTTTGCGATTATTCTCAGCAAAGTGCCTGACCAGGCGGTGCGTTGCACCAGGTAGCTTGGCGCTTTCTTCTGCAGAAAAATCGAAACCCATGGTATGGCGTGAGTAGACTATCGAATGATGCGCATGCAGATTTTCGATTTTGGCTTTGGTATCGTCATCCAGATCATCATAAGCGGTGCGAGTGTCCGCAAACTGAGTATCGGCACGCACAGGCGGCAGATTACGTGCAAACAGCAGCGAGTAGCGGCCTGACGGGTCTTCAAAAGAAGCGTCCGTGTGCCATATCCGGTTGCTAATGCCGTTCATGCGGCGTCTGTCATTGGCTGCCAAGATGTCCCCGTCCGCACCGACGTTGGAAATATCAGTCAGTGCCTCGTTACCATAACGATTTTTGGTCAAGGCAGCAGACGAGGTCTTTGCGTGCAGTTCGCCATCCAGGCGTTGCGCAAATTCAAGCTGGCCTTCATTTGTGAACCGCTGATTTCGAAAAATGAGCACGGCATATTTTGACATGCCGTCCCTGATAGCTTGCAACGTCGGTTCGTCGTAAACGGAACTCAAATCGATTGAACTAGCTTCGCCCACGAAGCTTGCGTGACGCTGAGTGATTGTGATTGTCATTGTTTTTATGCCCGCATTTTTGTCTGCAGTAAATATACTCTGCGAGCAGTCCTTAAGGTACTTTTTATTGATTAATTGGTGCGGTGCAGCAATTAAATCGAGTTGTTCTGAGTGCTACAATTTTTGACTAATCTAGATTTTTTTCGCGATCAATCGCATAACTGAAACAATCCTATGACCGCTTCTCTCAATATCCCTGATTATGTCCGCCATGAAGGCCTAAAAAAATGGGTCGCAGACATTGTGGCAAAAGCTCGTCCTGCAAAAGTGGTTTGGTGTGATGGCTCTCAGGAAGAGTACGACAGACTCTGTGGCGAGATGGTTCAGTCGGGGATGCTGCATAAGCTCAATGCGAGCAAACGGCCTAACTCTTATTTGGCTCGCTCGTCGCCTGACGATGTGGCGCGTGTTGAAGACCGTACTTTCATCTGTAGCAGTAAGAAAGCGGATGCCGGTCCGACTAATAATTGGATCGAACCAGCAGAGATGCGCACGACGCTAGACAAATTGTTCGATGGCGCAATGGCTGGTCGCACGCTATATGTTGTGCCTTTTTCCATGGGGCCGCTCGGTTCGCCAATCGCTCAGATCGGTATTGAGCTGTCGGACTCGCCTTATGTGGTCGTGAACATGCGCATGATGACGCGCATGGGACGCAAAGTATTTGATGTCCTCGGTACTGACGGTGATTACGTTCCTTGTGTCCATACAGTTGGCGCACCGCTTGCTGAGGGTCAGGCGGATGTGGTCTGGCCCTGCAATGAGACCAAGTACATCGTTCATTTCCCTGAAACACGTGAGATCTGGTCCTACGGCTCTGGTTATGGTGGCAACGCGCTGTTAGGTAAAAAATGTTTTGCTTTACGTATTGCATCCAACATGGGACGCTCTGCGGCAGCCGGGCAGTCGCCGGGCTGGCTGGCTGAGCACATGTTGATCTTGGGTGTTCAAACTCCCAAAGGTGAGAAGTATCACGTCGCCGCGGCTTTCCCCTCAGCCTGTGGGAAAACGAATTTTGCAATGTTGATCCCGCCCCAAGGGCTTGCGCAAGAGGGCTGGAAGATCACAACGATCGGTGATGATATCGCCTGGATCAAGCCGGACGCACAAGGTAACTTGCGCGCAATCAATCCTGAGGCTGGTTATTTTGGCGTCGCGCCCGGCACGAACAAATCCTCCAACTTCAATTGCATGGAGACACTTGCTCGTGACGTGATTTTCACCAATGTTGGTTTGACCGATGATGGCGATGTCTGGTGGGAAGGCATGACGAAAGAAGCCCCCGCGCATTTGATCGATTGGCAGGGCCGTGACTGGACCCCCGAGATTGCTAAAGAGAAGGGAACCAAGGCCGCCCATCCTAACGCCCGTTTCACGGTTGCTGCCATTAATAATCCGGTTCTGGACTCAGAGTGGGACAATCCGGCAGGTGTTGTGATTGACGCATTTATTTTTGGTGGTCGCCGCTCGACAACTGTGCCCCTGGTCACCGAAGCACGCGACTGGTCTGAAGGTGTCTACATGGCAGCGACCATGGGATCCGAGACAACAGCTGCCGCTACTGGCCAGCAGGGCGTTGTACGCCGAGACCCGTTCGCCATGCTACCGTTCTGTGGCTACAACATGGCTGAATACTTTCAGCACTGGTTGTCGCTAGGCGAGCATTTGACTGCGTCGGGTGCCAAATTGCCCAAAATATTCTGCGTGAACTGGTTCCGCACGGACGAAAATGGCAAGTTTGTCTGGCCTGGCTTTAGTGAAAACACCCGTGTTCTCAAATGGATGCTGGGTCGTATCGAACAGCAAGCCGAGGGTGTCGAGCACGTCTTTGGCATCACACCTCGTTATGAAGATCTCGACTGGCGAGGCATGGACTTCTCAATTGATAAATTTACGAAAATCACTTCAATTGATACCCAGGCGTGGCGCAAAGAGTTTGAGCTGCACACGGATCTGTTCAAGTTGCTGGCTCACGGTTTACCCGAGCGCTTGCTCAATATCAAATCAGACTTCGAGGCGCGCCTGGGCTAACCAGCCCGCGCGCCGTATTCAGGCGCAGTGTTTAAAAGCCGGCCGTGTTCAACATGGCTTGCAGTAGAACATTGCAGCCTGCTTCAATGTGCTCGGGCAGGGCGTCTTCAATCTCGTTATGACTGATCCCGTCTTTGCACGGGATGAAGATCATTGCGGTTGGGGCGATGCGAGCGAGATAGACCGCATCATGTCCTGCACCACTCACGATGTCCATTTCTGATAAGTCAAGGGCACGGGCCCCCGTTCTGATCGCATCCACTAAAGACGGTGTGAACGCTTGTGGTGGGAAATACACGACCTGTTTGATATCTATGTTTACTCGGTGCGACTCGGCTAAAGTCTTGGCAGCATTGCGAAGTTCAGCATCCATATCTAGCAAAGTTTTGTCGTTGTCAGCCCTGAAATCCACAGACATGCTGACTCGTCCGGGGATCACATTACGGGAGTTGGGATAGACATCCATCATCCCAACGGTGCCTCGGGCGTGAGGTGCGTGCCGCAAAGCAGAGTCGTTAACGACTTTGACCAAGGCAGCAGCAGCAAGCAAGGCGTCTTTGCGCAACACCATGGGTGTGGGCCCCGCATGCGCCTCCATCCCAGTGACCACGACATCGTACCAGCGTTGGCCCAAGGCACCCAGAACTACGCCAATGGTCGTGTCGTTTGACTCTAGAACAGGACCTTGCTCAATGTGAGCTTCAAAGTAAGCTGCAATCTGCCTGGGATCGATTTGATCAATACCTGCGTAGCCAATGTTGGCGAGTGCTTGACCAACCGTTACGCCTTCTTTGTCGGTTTGACCAAGTACATAGTCAGTGGTGAACTCGCCCGCAAAGGCGCCAGACCCCATCATCACAGGAACGAATCTTGAACCTTCCTCGTTTGTCCAAACAGCAACTTCTAGCGGTGCGTGTGTAACGATGCCCGCATCATTGAGTGTATGAATGACTTCAAGACCCGCCAGAACACCGTAGTTACCATCAAACTTGCCGCCGGTCGGTTGCGTGTCAATATGACTGCCTGTCATGACCACCGGTCGATCGTTATGCTGCCCAGCACGACGGGCAAAGATATTGCCTACGGCGTCTACTCTGATGCTGCAACCTGCCTGACGCGCCTGATTCACGAAAAAATCACGACCTTGCCGATCCAGATCGGTCAGTGCAATTCTGCAAACGCCGCCTTTGGGGGTCGCGCCGATAGCGGCAAGACCCATTAATGAATCCCATAAACGCTGTTTGTTAATTCGTAAAGTCGATAAATTGGATTCGCTAATTGTGTTGGGCATATCATCACCGGTTAAATTATTCAGGCATACTTTAGCTCTGATACACGGTCATACTGATGCAGTATGGTATTTCAATTAACTTCGCGACTGAGTGAGAAAATTAAATGAAACTAGACGCCATTTTGCATCGCCATCGCAATACAAAAATTGTTGCAACGCTTGGACCGAGTAGTAAAGACGAGGACATGATACGCCAGCTGTTTCTTGCAGGGGTAGATGTTTTTCGTATGAATTTCAGTCACGGCACGCACGCCGATCATCAGATTCGCTATGACATGATCCGGGCTCTGGAGCGTGACATTGGCCGGCCGATCGGGATCCTGATGGATTTGCAGGGGCCAAAGCTGAGGCTTGGGCAGATCACCGGAGGCAAATTGCATCTCGATATTGGCCAGAAATTGCGTTTGGATATGAATCCCGCCATAGGAACGTCCGAGCGGGTTCCCCTATTACATCCTGAGATTTTTGCTGCAGTCAGGGCTGGTGAAGACCTTCTGATTGACGACGGTAAAGTCAGGCTGCGGATTTTGTCTTGTGACGGTGAAAGCGCACAGGTTGAGGCCTTGAATGCAGGCGTAATTTCCGACCGGAAAGGCGTGAACGTTCCGGGCGCGATCCTGCCCCTCTCACCACTGACAAGCAAAGATCGTCAGGATCTTGAGTTCGGGCTGTCTTTAGGGATGGACTGGATAGCTTTGTCTTTTGTGCAACGCCCCGAGGATATGCTTGAGCTCAAGAACATTGTCGGTAATCGAGCAGCCATCATGGCCAAACTCGAAAAGCCGTCTGCGATCGATTCACTTGAAGCCATTGTGGCAGCGTCCGATGGGGTGATGGTCGCGCGAGGTGATTTAGGTGTCGAGTTGCCGCCTGAAGAAGTTCCTGTTTTGCAAAAACGTATTGTTCGTGTTGCCCGTGAGGCAGGTAAACCAGTGATCGTGGCGACTCAGATGCTTGAATCCATGATCTCGTCGCCAGTACCTACCCGTGCGGAGGTAAGCGATGTGGCGACGGCTGTCTACGATGGGACGGACGCTGTCATGTTATCCGGTGAATCTGCGGCTGGTGCTTATCCTGCTGAAGCGGTCCAGATGATGGACAGGATCCTGCAGAGCATAGAAAAGGATCCGTTGCAGAGGATCACAATGAATGCGGTTCACTCCCGGCGTCGCAGCGATGCTAGGGACGCGATCTCTGCGGCGATTCGAACAGTTGCTGAAACCCTGCCAGTAGCGGCGACGGTGGCCTACACGTCATCGGGTTCTACTACCTTGCGCGTGGCTCATGAGCGTCCTCCCGCGCCAACGCTCAGTATGACACCAAGCTTGCCGATCGCCAGACGTTTGTCTCTCGTTTGGGGTGTTCATTCAATCCAGGCGCAAGACGTCACCAGTATGGAAGAGATCGTCAACAACGCGGTCCGGACTGCGGTTAAGCACGGTTTTGGTAATCCGGGAGACGCCCTGTTGATTGTTGCGGGCCAACCTTTTGGCGTCACGGGATCAACGAATTTGCTACGGATCGCCTATATTACTGAAGACGATAAAGCCACCGTGGTTTGATAAGCCGGTGAAGATGCAAAAATTAGTGCCGATCAATAAAAAATAAAATCACTCAACAAAAAAGCGCGATAGAGACAAACTGATGAAGATCTTAAAATTTAGTGCCGCAATTGCCGGGATGGTGCTGGGCACCGCATGCGTGATGGCTCAAACAAACTCCCCGTCAGGACAAGTTGCAAGCTCTCCTCAAACATCTGCTCCCAACACAGGTTTTCCAAATAAACCGATCTATATCCTGGTCCCCTATGGCGCGGGCAGTGGTGGCGACCTGTACAGTCGTTTTTTTGGCAAGAAATTATCAGAAATTCTGAAAGTGCCTGTCATCGTCGAAAACAAAGCGGGCGGGGGTGGCACCGTTGCCATTCAAACCATTAAGACCAATCCGGCAGACGGTTACACGCTGTTTATGGGAAGTAACTCACCCGCAGCTGCGAATGTTGCGACAGTAAAAAATCTGACTTACGACCCGCTGAAGGATTTTCGACCGATTTCAGGCATGACAAGATCTATGGCCGTTTTCATGGTCAGTAACGACTCCCCGCTGAAAACGATGGCTGATCTGATTAAACGTGGGCAGCAGCAGCCCCCTCTGAATATGGCTTACTACACGTATGGGTATCAGCTTGCTGCGGCACAATTGACGACCAAAGCAGGTATCAATAGTCAGTCAGTCATGTACAAAGGCTTATCGCAAGTGATGACCGATGTCATTGGCAATCAGGTCGATATCGGTGTCGTGGATTCGACTGGCTCGGTCACGACCGCTGTATCAGGTAAGGTCAGAGCCTTGCTCGTTACCGGCACTGAGCGACATCCCGAGTTGCCAAACGTACCTACCCTGGTCGAAAGCGGTTTCCCCGAGGCGATCCACTACAGCTGGACAGCATTTTTCGTCAACGCAAACACTCCGGACGAGGTAGTCAAGGTTTTAGCAGACGCCATGCAACAAGCACTTGCACAGCCTGATAGTATTGACTTTATAGTTAAGACTAGCGCTGAACCCATGCCTTTGGGGCCCAAAGAGATGCGCAAATTTCAAGAAGCTGAAATTGAGCGCTACATCAAGGCTGCCAAATCAATTGATTTTCAAGCGGTCGATTGATGATAAACACCCGCAGGATTTGATTTAAGTGACGAACACAACCGATCAACATGATGGTAACGCGGCAGGTCACCCGGCAAAAAGACTGAGTGCATTGAGTGCCGTAGCCATCATTGTCGGGATCGTCATCGGTGCAGGTATTTTTAAGACACCAGCCATGGTGGCACAAATTACAGGTGATCCTGGCTGGATGCTGGCAGTGTGGGCTTTTGGGGGACTGATCTCTCTAGCGGGCGCGCTTTGTTATGCAGAATTGGCCAGCACATATCCACATGCTGGTGGGGATTATCATTTTTTATCGCTCGCGTTTGGGCAGCAAATATCTTTTCTGTACGCGTGGGCTAAAGCGACAGTGATCAACACTGGCTCGATTGCCTTGCTGGCCTTCGTTTTTGGCGAGTACATGTCCAAGGTGGTTGATTTCGGTCCAAATTCGAATGCAATCTGGGCTGTCTTTATTGTTGTTGCATTGACAGCAGTCAATCTCATCGGGATTCACGCAGCAGCCTGGGTCCAAACACTTTTGACAGTGGTTGAGGTAGTCGGACTGATTTTCGTGTCTATCGCAGGTTTTCTGGTGGCTAGCGATGCGCCTCCTTCGCCAGCATTTTTCTCTCAAACGCCACCACTCGGGCTGATGGGTTTGGCGATGGTTTTTGTGCTGCTGACCTACGGGGGCTGGAATGAAGCTGCCTATATCTCTGCTGAGGTCAAGGGAGGCAAACGTGCCATCGTGCCAATTATCGTGATTAGTATTTCACTGATCACACTTGTGTATTTGATTGTTAACGTCGCCCTGCTGTCCGGGCTAGGGTTGACCGGTCTTGCGGGTAGCAAGGCTGTTGCTTCCGAGGTCACTGGTCGTGCCTTTGGCGTTTGGGGAGCCAAGGCTCTCGGGCTATTTGCCGCTGCCTCTGCGTTTACCAGTATTAATGCCACCATGATTGTCGGTGCTAGATCAAACTATGCCTTGGGATTGAATTGGCCCGCTTTACGCTTTATGGCGAAGTGGGACTCAGGACGCGGATCACCGGTCGTCGCTTATCTGGTTCAGTCGGGTTTAAGTTTGGCTCTGGTTGGTATTGGCTTCTGGCAACGTGATGGATTTGAGGTGATGGTCGAATTCACAGCACCGGTTTTCTGGGTGTTTTTGCTCTTGGTGGGCTTATCCCTGTTCGTGCTGCGTTGGCGCGAACCCCACACCGTGCGGCCTTTTAAAGTGCCGCTCTACCCAGTTACCCCCATCCTTTTTTGCGCGACCTGCGGCTATCTCGCTTATTCCAGTGTCACCTATGCAGTCAGCCAACATGCTGCAGATATCTCTCTGTGGGTGATGGGGGCAGGGTGTCTGGCGCTAGTGTTGAACCGGATTTTCAGTGATACCAAGAACCGCTAAAGACTGAGCGTAGGCAACAGTGCCTTCGCACAAGTAAACCGCGACGTCGCCACTGTCCATGTTCTCGAGTATTTGCACGACTTGATCGCTATGATCTCCAGCATCGGTCACATTACCAACGTGTACCTGTGCACCACTTTCAAACACGCTTGGTGGTACTAGTGTTTCAACGTAACTGAGATCGGTGGGTGCAATCACGACATAAGCTTTGACCGTGAGTTCGTCGGCCACCACAGTCAGTAGCACGCCGCGATCCACGAGGCTGTCAATGGTGCTCTTAATCAACAGGTCCATCAGGCTGCTGCCTTGATCAAGGATTTTTCTTTCAAAGCGTCCAGTAATCCAGCAAGCATCAGATTGAACTCAGCACACATCAAGGTAAAGTCTGAGTCGAATTTTTCTTGTTCATCTGCAGGCATTTTGGAGTCGTCTTGGTCAAGCACATCCAGCGGAGCAATTCGTTTGATATCAAGATTCTCGGTTAGAACGAAAGAGACGCGATCATTCCAGGTTAAAGCCAAACGAGTACATTGTTTGCCAGCTTGCACGTGCTTTTGAATATCTTCGTTGTCGAGCGCATGTTTGACGTAGCGGACTGCTGCAGCTTTTTCTCCCGAAGCTCTGAGCTCAGCGTCCTGGTCTATTGAGAAATTGCTGGGGGCGTGCCCGCTCAGGATCCATTCTGTCATGGCAGTCGTTGGGCTGATTTCAACATGGATAGGCTCAACAGGGAAGGGATACAACGCTTTACCCAGAGCAGAAAGGATTTCTTCGGCTTTGGATGGCGAGGCTGTGTCGAGCGCCACCCAGCGATTGACAGGATCAAACCATAGCCTCGTGTCCCGCTGAAGACTGAATGCACGGGGGATTAGTGATTCGGTTACCTCAAGCTTGAGGTCTTTCATTTGCTTGCGGCCGGGTTTGAAACCTTGTTGTTCTTCAAGCTCTTGCGCGCGAACTTTGGTGAATTGATTGATCACTGATACTGGGAGCAGTTTTTTCTCGACCCGATAGGCGCACAAAAGCTGTTTACCGACCGAATAAGCGAGACGATCATCGTGCTCTTTGGGAGCTACCCATCCCTGGGATTGGGCGGCAGCTGCGCCGGCAGACACAAAGACCTCTCGCGCCAGTAATTCGTTAATCTGCTCGGCCGTCCAGGTGTAAGAAGAGGCCAGACGATAAAGCTTTAGATTTTTAAACCACATGAACAATCCAATCGAAACAACAAAAAAGTATTCGATTCTAGCGGATGCGGCGCTGCCTCAACGCGTCATGAGGCAGATTTGTCCCGGGTCATGCCATCGAAACAGGTTTTCACCAGGATTTCCACGATTTCATGATCGCTGAAAGCACCGCCGAGCTTCAGAAAATCTGCAACGGGATCACAAGAGCGTGCAAAAATCGTATAAAGAATCACTTCGCCTGGCAAACTGGCCGAGAGCGACCCATTGGCTTGTGCTTGTTCAATCCAGAGACCGAGAGCTTCAATCAATCTGCCGACTTTCTCCATGTAGGGTGGATAGTTGGTCAGGGTTTGCTGAATACTGGAGCGGGTAGACGGCAACAATGGCATGGTGTTGGCAAGATGCGACGTGACGGCCCATCTAACCAAGCCTTTTAGTTTGTCGAGCGGGCTGAGTGTTCCAGGCATTTCGTGCACGACAGCGATGGCACGGTCGATCAGTCGAGCCATCGATGCAGATGCGAGTGCTTCTTTAGAGGCGAAGTGTTTATACAGACTAGCCTTGGCGATGCCTACCTCTGCCGCGACTTCATCCATGGTCATCAAATCAAAACCCTTGCGAGCCAATAAATGATTGACAGCGTCAAGGATCGCATCTTCGCGAAATTTGAGCTGCTGCGCTTTAAAGGAGATTTTCTGAACGCTGTCTTGCACGCTATTTACCTTGACTCGGAACTTCAATTATATTCTAATCAGTTCAAGTTGTGACTAATCAGTCACTTTTTGTACTGAGTGGTAATAATCATGACAGATCTGGCAATAGATGAGGTGGCTATCGACCCAAGCTGGCTCCCAGCGGTGGTAACGGCTAACTGGCCCGCTAACTGGCAGCGATGCGGCAGCGGCATCTTTACCTGGAGCGTCTTTAAGCTCTATAGGGCAAGTCTCTTCTCGGCCGGCAGCTTTGATCTTGCCAAGCCGTTTGCGCTCGACCTGTCTTACCTGCGCACTATTCAGGCAACGCAGATTGTCGAAACGACCATGAGCGAGCTAGCAAGATTGCGACCTAGCGATGCTAGCCTGTTATCTGAGTGGTCTGCTTCCTTGCTGGAATTCCTGCCTGACGTGAAGCTGGGTGACCGCTTGACCGGTTTGTTTTTACCTTCACAAGGCGTTAAATTTTTCTCGGCTCACGAGCTCTTGGGTGCCATCATGAGTCCAGCATTTGCGTCGGCGTTTGCAGCTATTTGGTTAGATCCCCAGACACGCAGCCCAGCCTTGCGCGCTGCTCTGTTGGGTTTAGATCAATGACTAGTAACTTGACATCTCAAACGGTGGCTAAGACACCCCGTCTAACCCCAGGTAGCCGGATCGCAGTGGTCGGTGCCGGGATTTCGGGGTTAAGTGCTGCCTGGTTGCTAGGGCAGGACTACAAGGTCACTCTATTTGAGGCACAGAGTTATTTTGGCGGTCACTCGAACACGGTTGATGTGACGCTCGATGGTGTAACTGCCCCAGTGGACACGGGCTTTTTGGTTCATAACGATCTGACGTATCCCAACTTGATCGAGCTCTTCCGGCATTTCAAGGTACCGGTGCACGAAAGCGATATGTCTTTCGGTGTCTCAGTTGCCAAGCCGGATCTCGAATGGGCAGGTACCAACCTCGCAACGGTCTTTGCTCAACCGGCCAATGTTATCCGGCCAGCGTTCTGGGGCATGCTTCGTGACATCATGCGGTTTAACGGTCAAGCACAACGCTATCTGGATCAAGCCTTGGTAAATCCGGTTTCATTAGGTGATTTGCTTGACCGGGAAGGTTACGGCACACCAATGCGCGATTGGTATCTTTTACCCATGGCCGCCGCTATCTGGTCATCGTCAATTAAAGATATTCTGCAGTTTTCAGCCTCATCGTTTTTGGCTTTTTGCTTGAATCATCGCTTGCTTCAGATTGAAAACAGGCCAAAATGGCGAACTGTGCTCGGTGGCTCACGCGTGTATGTGCAAGCAATGCTCAAGCAAATGACTGACGTCAGGCTTGGCCTCGGTGTACAACGCATTTCTCGCTCTGCAGCAGGAGTTTCGGTTTTTTCAGGACGCGGTGAGGAGGTATTTGACGCTGTCGTCATGGCGTGTCATGCACCTGAATCGCTAGCTCTACTTGATGTGAACCCCGCCGAAAGAGCAGTCCTCGAGTGCTTCAAGTATCAGCCCAATGCTGCGGTATTGCACACAGATCGAGCCTTACTACCGAGGCGAAAAAAAGTCTGGTCAGCCTGGAATTACCTCAGCCAGCCCGGTGAGGGTATCGACCGGCCAGTAGCTGTGAGTTATCTGATCAACCTGTTGCAACCTTTGCCATTCAAACAACCGGTCGTTGTGACGCTCAACCCCTTTGAGCCACCCGCGGCCGATAAGATCATCGCTCAATTTGACTACGATCATCCGGTTCTGGATCAGACCGCTGTTGCTGCGCAGGGACAACTGCCAGCTATTCAAGGCTTGGATCGCGTTTGGTTCTGCGGGGCCTGGGCAGGCTACGGTTTTCACGAAGATGGTTTGAAATCGGCTTTGCGAGTCGTTCGTGATTTCGGCGTGCAGCCCCCTTGGGAGCCCGTGTATGAGTGACACTTTGCTGGAAATCTCTCACGGACGAGTCATGCACGCCAGGTTGAGTCCGTTTGTGCATCACTTTGCCTACCGTATTTTTTGTATGCGTTATCGCATCGATCGTTTCAATGAGCTCAAGCAATTTAATTCCTGGCTCTTCGGCGTAGATCGGTCTCGCCTGGTGAGCTTTCAGTCTCGCGATCATGGTGCTCGCGACGGTAGCGATCTGATGTCGTGGTTGCACACTCGTTTGCTTGACGCAAGCATTGCACTGACAGTTGGTGCAGTCTGGTTGCAATGCTTTCCACGTGTCCTCGGTTATGTCTTTAACCCAGTTAGCTTCTGGTTTGTGCACGATCAGCAAGGGGTCTTAAGAGCTATCCTGGCAGAGGTGAACAACACCTTTGGTCAGCGACATCAATACCTGCTGGTGGCACCAGACAGACAAGCCATCAATGAAAACAGTGAGCTTCAATGTGTCAAAGTTTTTCATGTCTCACCGTTTTTTCCGGTTTCTGGCCGTTACAAATTCAAGCTTCAACGCATCGGGCAGGCAGATCGTGTTGCGATTGATTATTTTGATCCAGCTGATGGTGCCCGGCCTGTGCTGATTACAGCGTTGCTAACCAAGTCAGCACCTTACTCTACACAGCGATTGGTCAATATGTTGATGACCATGCCAATGATGACTTTCGGCGTGATGCTCAGGATTCACTGGCAGGCCTTCAAGCTATGGAGAAAAGGGGCAAAATATCATGCTGTTCCAGCGCTACCAGACCAAGAAACGACAGATAACGCAGGTATACCCCAATGAGAGCTAATGAATATGGGCTTACGCCCCGACTGAAGTCGCTGCCTTGGACTGCGCGACTATTCACGCATCTGCTGACCAGGCTTTCCACTGGATCGCTGACGCTCACGATACCGGATGGGTCAGCTATTTTGTTTGGTCAGTCGGGACAGTCGCCTCATGCAGAGCTTAAGATATTCGACTGGCGTGCTGCCAGTCTCATCATGCGACAAGGAGACGTAGGCTTTGCTGAAAGCCTGCGACGTGGCTGGCTGGATTCGCATGACTTGCTCGCTTTGTTCACGCTGGCCCTGCGCAACGAGGCTCTGACGCGCACCATTAATGGCCATCAGTGGGCTTTGATTTTTAAACGACTGAAACACTGGATTTTGCGTGATAACAGTCGCCGCGGCAGCCGTCGAAATATCTTGAGCCACTATGACTTGGGTAATCGTTTCTACCAGTTGTGGCTAGATGAATCGATGACCTACTCAGCTGCGCTATTCGAGGGCGATTTGTCACTCGATCTTAAAACAGCTCAAGATCGTAAATACGACCGTATTCTGGATCAGCTTGAGGCTAGCGCTGGTCAGCGTATTCTTGAGATTGGTTGCGGTTGGGGTGGATTTGCTGAACGCGCTGCGATCCGCGGTATCAATGTGGTTGGTTTAACGCTGTCTGACGCACAACTCGAGTTCGCCAGGCAGAGGATGCAGCGCCTGGGATTGTCTGATTTTGTCGAAATCCGCTTGCAAGATTATCGGGACGTGAGCGAGCAGTTTGATCACATCGTCTCAATAGAAATGTTCGAAGCGGTCGGCCTGCTGCATTGGCCAAGCTACTTCAAAGTGTTAGTGAAGGCCTGTCGCCCGAGCGGGCGCATAGTCGTCCAGACGATCGATATCCAGGATTCAAGTTTTGACGCTTACCGCATGGGGACTGACTTTATTCAACAGTTTGTTTTCCCTGGCGGAATGCTGCCAAGCCCGTCGCGTTTTGCACAAGAGTGTGAACGAGTCGGACTAAAAGAATTGAACGTCAAATCGATGGGGCTTGATTACGCAGAAACCTTAAAGCGCTGGGCGCAACAGTTTGAAGCGCAGCTGGATATGGTTCGTGAGCAAGGCTTTGATGAGGCCTTTATCCGAATCTGGCGGATGTACCTTGCTTACTGTGAGGCAGGTTTTCGCGAACAACGCACGGATGTCAAACAATGGACCTTGACCGTCGCCAGCTAGTCGTCGCATTACTCGCTTCGACCTGGGGTGGCGGTGCCGCCAGGGCAGAGGCTGAGGCGGACTTAAGTCAATATTTACCGGGGGCAAAAAGAGTTGGACAAGGTCAGTTGACATGGTTGGGTCTGCCCATTTATTCGGCCGAATTGTGGGCAGTCGACGGCAAGTACCAAGCCGATCGCGCTTTTATCTTGTCACTCACTTACTTTCGGGCCATCAAGCAAGCTCAGATCGTCAACGCCTCGTTAGAGCAAATGCAAAAACTCGGTTCTGCCGTTGAACAACATCCTGACTGGGGCGAGAAATTATCGACAGTCTTTCAAGATGTCGGCGAGTCTGACAGGATCAGCGGTCTTTTCTATCCTGGCGACCACGCTCAGTTCTTCTTCAACGATAGACGAACTGGCCATCTGGATGCTTTGTTAGCCGATAATCTCGCCGCTATCTGGTTAAGCCCAAAAAGCAGTGAACCAGCTTTGCGAAAAGCGCTGCTAGGTCTAACAGAGTGAAGCTCAGTCGACTACTTGCCTATGCGATCCTGGGTTTGCCGCTCGCCATGGCCATGCTACCCATCTACATGATTTCGCCCAAATTCTATGGCGACACGCTGGGTGTTAGTTTGTCTGCGCTAGGCCTGGTTTTGTTTGCCACGCGTATATTGGACACAGCGCAAGACCCTTTGATTGGCAGGCTCGTTGATGCTTTGCAGAGCAAGAGGCATGGCTGGTCGGTTCTCGTTTCTACCGCGACGATTAGTTTGTCGCTCGGCTTTGTCATGCTGTTTTCACCGCCTGATCTTTCTCAAGCAGGCTTGCTGGTCTGGCTATCAGTTGCTTTGATAATCGTATACACCTCACACAGCTTGATCAATATTTGCTATCTGACTTGGGGTACCCGATTGTCGGACAGCACGAACGACAGAACTCGTGTCGCCGGGTGGCGTGAGGCTGCAGGATTAGTCGGTGTTTTACTGGCTTCGATTTTGCCAAGCTTGTGGGTGAGCCAAGCGGATGTCAGAGCGGGTTATCAGTCTTTTGCCTGGGTGTTTGTTGCGCTGCTGATCATTGGGTCTACAGCGACCTTGACTTGGGCTGAGCGACCGATCAAGCGGGCGCACCAGCTATTTGAGGGCTGGCGATTCGCGTTATCGCCTTGGACCGTGCGAAAAATCTTGTCCTTCTACCTCTGCAACGCGATAGCGGTCGCGATCCCCGCAACCCTGGTCCTGTTTTACATCGAGGATGTGCTGGTTTTGCAAGAATGGACGGCACTTTTTTTAGGCTTGTATTTTTCATTTGGCATGGTCGCCTTGCCCGGATGGGTTTGGCTAGCTGCTCGCCTCGGCAAGCCCAGAGCCTGGTTACTTGGCTCGCTTGTTTCGATGCTCTCGTTGTTGTCCGTTTATTTTCTAGTCCCAGGTTCTTTACTCGGCTACGGCCTCGTCTGCGTGTTCGCTGGCGCGGCTCTGGGTGCAGATCTTGTGCTGCCGATAGCCATGTTGGGTGATGCCATTCCTGCAAGCCATCGGCACACAACAGGTTTCTATCTGGGGCTGTGGGCACTGGCCGGAAAACTCGCACTTGCCATTGCTGCAGGCGTGAGTCTGCCTTTGCTTCAGGCGACAGGTTACGCGCCAGGTTTCCCTGCGACAGCCAGAGGGGTCGCTGTTACCTACGCCTTATTACCTGCTGTGTTTAAAGTGTTTGCAATCTGGATCATGTATCCCGACATCTTGCCGGAGCATCCGAAACCAAAGGAGTTGATCAATGAAACTTAAAGCGATATTTGCTTCACTGTCTGCAGCATTACTGACAGCCTGCAGCGGGGTTGATGTGAATCAGTACGCCAATGAAACGCCCAAACTGGATTTGCCGGTATTTTTGAATGGCTCTATAGATGCCTGGGGCGTGTTTCAAAAACGCTCTGGCGAGGTTGCTCGACGATTCACTGTTGACATTCAGGCTACTTGGAAATCGCCCGACGAGGGCACGCTTGACGAGCATTTTGTCTATTCGGATGGTGAAAAACAGCGCCGAGTCTGGACATTAAAACGACAAGCGGATGGCAGTTGGCATGGCACTGCTGACGATGTCCTCGGTATTGCGGTAGGACACGTGTCCGGCAATGCCTTGCATTGGAAATACGTTTTGAAGTTGCCGGTTGACGGTAAAGTTTATGAAGTTAACTTTGACGACTGGATGTGGCAGATGGATGGCCAGACCATGTTGAACCGGTCAACGATGTCCAAGTTTGGTTTCGATCTGGGTGAGGTCACCTTGTTCTTCCGCAAGCGCCCTGACAACGCGGCCGCTGCACCCGCCGGGTCGACAAACAAGGATGGTAAATGATTGCATCTTTGCTTAAACCGCTCAATAAGCCGATTTCGGACTGGACTCAGCAGCGCGTATGGATAGTAGGCGCGTCAAGTGGAATTGGTGCCGCATTAGCCACTGCCATGTTACACGCCGGCGCGACGGTAACAGTATCTGCTCGTCGAATTGACGAATTGAGAACGGTGGTCGGCACAAATCCAAAGGCCTACGTGGTCGGGCTTGATGCTAGCGATGCTGACGCGTGGCCAGCTGCAATGGCTGAGGCGTTGAGATTGATGGGCGGTCTTGATCTGATTGTGATGGGGGCGGCCCGCTATGATCCAGTTCAAAGCTGGGATTTCAAACCGACAGATATCGCCAACGCTTCAAAAAGCTTCGACTTGAACGTGGTCAGTATCTATCGCGGCCTGGCTTGCGTCATCCCGCACTTTCTTGAACAAGGGCGTGGCGGTATTGCCATGATTGGTAGCATTTCGAGTTACACCGGGTTGCCGCGAGCGATGATCTACGGTGCAACTAAAGCGGCCATGAATAACTTGGCCGAGACGCTTTATTTTGAACTTGTACCGAAAGGCTTGGCCATCTATCTTGTGAGTCCGGGATTTGTAAAAACCCCCATGACGTCGGGCAATGATTTTGAGATGCCTGGTTTGATGACGCCGTCCGAAGCCGCCCGCGCGATGATGGTTGGATTTGAAAGAGGGCAGTTTGAGATTAGATTTCCCCGTGTTTTTGGTGGTTTGTTACGCTTCATCAGCAGATTGCCTTATTCGATACGTTTCGCGCTTCTGCATAAGACGACCAAGATGTGAGTGATCAATGAACGAAGCTGTTACCCCTCAAGAACGCTACCAGCAGATTGCACGCTGGTTCGAACAATTGACGCAAGAGTCTCTGGCTACCATAGGCACAATTTACAGCCCCTCCGCGTCATTTTCTGATCCTTTTAATGACGTGGTTGGCATCGATCAAGTAACAGCCGTCTATGCTCATATGTTTGCCACCCTGGACAAGCCACGTTTTTTCGTTGAGCGTATCCTCACTGAGGGCGCTGCGGCTTTCATGATCTGGAGGTTTGAATTTCAGTTACGTGGACAAACACATATCGTTGCGGGCGTCACACATTTCGAACTTGATGATCAGGGCTTGGTTGCTTTGCATCGCGACTATTGGGATGCGGCAAAACAGGTCTACGAGAAAGTCCCGTTTTTAGGATCAGTCTTGAAGTGGCTACGCAAGCGTATGTCCATTTAGCGCTGCCATGTAAAAACCAGAAAAAAGGAACAACAAAAAAGCCCCCGTAGGGGCTTAACCGCAGCCTGACAAATGATGTTGCCAGGATGTGGGTGTTATTTTTATTGTTGGTGTTGTTGTTTTAGTGACCCGATGCGCCTGAGGCACCCAAACCTGTTTCTGACCGAACTTGCTGCGCAGCGAAAAGCTCACGCTCTTTTGCTGCCTGTGCACTGTTGTCTGTAATTGAGAAGAACCATACACCGACAAAGCCAATGGTCATTGAGAATAACGCCGGCGATGCATAGGGGAACAAAGCTGACCCTTTTGGATTGCCGATTACCGCTTCCCATACCGCTGGGGACACGATAGTGAGGCCAACCGAAGCAATCAGACCCAAAAAGCCGCCAATGACCGCGCCACGCGTGGTGCAATTCTTCCAGAGCACTGACATGAACAGGACGGGGAAGTTGGCTGAGGCTGCCACCGCAAAAGCCAAGGCCACCATGAAAGCGATATTTTGCTTTTCAAAGGCGATGCCCAGCACCACAGCAACGACACCCAGGCAGAGCGTTGTAATTCTGGATACGCGCAGTTCCGAGGCACTATCAGCCTTGCCGCCCTTAAACACAGTGGCATAAAGGTCATGCGATACCGCTGATGCACCCGACAGCGTCAAGCCGGCGACAACCGCCAGAATAGTTGCAAACGCGACAGCGGAGATGAAGCCGAAGAACACATTGCCTCCGACTGCTTCGGCGACCAGCACGGCTGCCATATTGGCAGTACCGGCGCCGCCCTTGATAACCCCTTTGGCGACGTCAGCCATCTCTGGATTGGTGAGAACCATGGTGATTGCACCGAACCCGATAATAAAGATGAGCACGTAAAAATAGCCAATCCAGGTGGTCGCCCAGAGAACGGACTTGCGAGCTTCTTTAGCCGTGGGCACCGTGAAGAAACGCATCAAAATGTGTGGCAAACCAGCAGTGCCGAACATCAGTGCCATGCCGAAAGAGATTGCTGAGACTGGGTCGCTAATAAAACCGCCAGGTCTCATGACCGAGCCACCGATGGCGGCTGCGTCGGCTGCCGACTTACCACTATTGAGCGCCACTGCGGTTTTAACTTTGACCGCATCCGCAAATAATGCCTCCAGACTAAAGCCATAGTGCAGTAGCACCATAAAGGCCATGAACGTGACACCACTGAGCAACATGACGGCTTTAATGATCTGCACCCAGGTTGTGGCTGTCATGCCACCGAACAGCACATAGACCATCATCAAGGCACCAACGATGATCACGGCGACGTAATAATCCAGACCGAAGAGCAGTTTGATCAGTTGACCTGCGCCGACCATCTGCGCAATGAGATAAAACGCAACTGTCACGAGCGTGCCAGCAGCCGCAAACGTCCGGATCGGACCGTTTTTGAAGCGATAACCAGCAACGTCCGCAAAAGTAAATTTGCCCAGATTACGCAGGCGCTCAGCCATCAGGAATGTCAGCACGGGCCAGCCAACCAGAAAGCCGATTGAATAGATAATGCCGTCATAGCCGACGCCCATTACCATTGCCGAGATGCCGAGAAAGGACGCAGCTGACATGTAGTCACCCGCAATAGCCAGCCCGTTCTGAAAACCGGAAATTCCGCCACCTGCGGTGTAAAAGTCAGAAGCAGATTTGGTTCTGGCGGCTGCCCATTTTGTAATCCAGAGTGTCAAGGCGACGAAGGACGCAAAAAGAATGATGGCGACCCAGTTTGTTGCTTGTTTGTCGGACTGACCGACATCGACAGCAGCGAAACTTGCATGGGTGGTCGCGAGCAGTGCCGTCGTGGCGAGTACTTTAGTCATTGATTTCATTTTTTTGCGTCCTCAAGAATCTCGGCAGTCAACCCATCAAACTCTTTGTTCGCATGGTTGACGTAGTAGAGCGTGATGAGAACGGTAAAAACTATCAGTCCTAAGCCAATCGGAACGCCGATGGTTGTGACGCCGGCTCCGATCGGGGTTGAGAGAAACGCTTTGTTCCAGGCGATCAGACAGATGAAGCCGTAGTAGGCCACCAGCATGGCAGCTGCTAAGGTCCATCCTAAGGTGTTGCGTCGTCTCTTGAGCTCCAGGTACTTCGGATTCGCTTGAATTCGAGCAATGGTGGGGTCAATCATATTCATCTCCTTTTGCTACCACTTAAATTTTTTTAACTACATTTTTTATTTTGTATCGATCACGACATTTAAGCGTCACAATAATCTGTTATTCGATTAGTCGATAAGCTGTTCTCGGTGGTTTGCAGGGTATGTCCTATCGGTATTACCCCTAAATTGATGTATTTAGCCATCGAATAGCGACGCTAAACGTATATTTACGAAGAATATTCACTCATACTGTTGTTATATACAGTATTATCTGAATGCGATAATTTCCCTGATGCTACGGACAGCGGTGTCTGCGCACTGATCAACGTTGAGGATAGATAAATGGACGATAAAACCTTGAAGGCTGGCTCCTCCGAGAAGGGCAAGGCATTGGCTGCTGCGCTCTCGCAGATTGAAAAGCAGTTTGGCAAGGGTTCCGTCATGCGCTACGGTGACAACGAAATCGAGCATGATATCCAGGTCGTTTCAACCGGCTCACTCGGTTTAGATATCGCACTGGGTGTTGGCGGCTTGCCTCGCGGCCGTGTCGTTGAGATTTATGGCCCAGAGTCGTCGGGTAAAACAACGCTCACCCTGCAAGTGATCGCCGAGATGCAAAAAGTGGGGGGTACTTGCGCTTTTATCGATGCTGAGCATGCGCTGGACGTGCAATATGCGTCAAAACTCGGTGTCAATTTGACTGACTTGCTGATTTCTCAGCCTGATACTGGCGAGCAAGCTCTCGAGATCACGGATGCACTCGTCCGTTCCGGTTCCGTCGATCTGATCGTGATTGACTCAGTCGCTGCCCTCGTGCCTAAGGCTGAAATCGAAGGTGAGATGGGTGATTCATTGCCCGGCCTTCAAGCACGGTTGATGAGCCAGGCACTGCGCAAGTTGACGGCGAGCATCAAACGAACTAACTGCATGGTGATTTTTATCAATCAGATCCGGATGAAAATCGGTGTGATGTTCGGTAGCCCCGAGACCACAACAGGTGGTAATGCGCTTAAGTTTTATGCTTCCGTCCGCCTGGATATTCGCCGGATTGGGTCGATTAAAAAGGGTGACGAGGTCGTTGGTAACGAGACTCGCGTCAAAGTAGTAAAAAACAAGATTGCTCCTCCGTTCAAGCAAGCCGAGTTCGACATCATGTACGGCTCAGGCATATCCCGTGAAGGCGAAATCATTGATTTGGGTGTGGTTGCAGGCGTTGTCGACAAAGCAGGTGCCTGGTTTAGCTACAGCGGCGAACGTATCGGCCAGGGCAAAGATAACGTGCGCGAATACCTTCGCGAGCGGCCAGCGATGGCGATCGATATCGAAAATAAAGTGCGTGAGAAACTGGGTGTGTCACTTCGGGTCGGTGGGGCCGCTACTGATTCCCCTGCTGCGGGCGCAACGGTAAAAGGGTCGAAAGCGAGTAAAGCCCCTGTTGCTGAAACCCCAATCGTGGATGACGAGGGCTAATTCGCACTATGTCAGATGACGACTTTGTGCCCGAATCTGGCGCAAAAAAGCGGCCCAGCCTTTCCCTCAAGGCTCGGGCCGTATCCTTTTTATCGCAACGTGAGCACAGTCGAGCCGAGCTGACCAATAAATTGCGTGTTCATTGTGATGATCCCGCGCAAATTGAGAAACTCCTCGACGATTTGGCGGCGGCCGGCTGGCAGTCGGATGCGCGATTTGCTCAAGGCCTTGTTCATCGCAAGGCCGGTATTCATGGCAACATGCGGATTGTGCAAGCGCTGAAGGCACAAGGGATCTCGGATCAACAGATCGCAGATATCAAGCAGCAGCTAAAAGGAACTGAGTACGAACGAGCTCTCGGTGTTTGGGAAAAGCGCTTTGGCCGAGCAGGATTGCCCAGTGATGCGGCCGACTATTCGAAGCAAGGACGCTTTCTAGCTGCCCGGGGGTTCTCTAGCGAAGTAATTCACAAGATTTTGAAGTCACGGTCTCAAGAAGGCGATATGGCCTAGGCTTGCGCTATACTTCGCAAATTGTTGCGTCGCAGTATGTTGTATCCCTGCGAATTTTTTGCCGATACCCTTGCCTATGCCTCTTTCTCAGCCTACCGTTGCCAGAAAACCGATGCACAATCGGTCGATTCAGGTTCACTCTTTTGAGCGAGAAGACGGGTTGTGGGATATTGAAGCAGAGCTAATCGATACGAAGTCTTACGATTTCAAGCGAAACGACGGTGAGATCAGACCCGCAGGGTTTGCTTTTCATCATATGCATGTTCGCATCACCATTGACGATACCTTCCAAATCCTTGAAGCTGAGGCTGCCTATGATTCAGCGCCCTTTGAGGGTAGATGTACTGAGATTGCCCCAGTCTATCAACACTTGGTGGGCATGAATTTACTGAAAAGTTTCCGCCAACAAGTCAAAGAGCGTTTTGGCACGACCTCAGGCTGTACACACGTTAGCGAGTTAACGTCTGTTTTGCCGACCATCGCGATTCAATCCATGTCTGATCGGCGTCGCAAGGATCCGAATAAAGCGTCTAAAAAGCCTTTTATGCTTGGCGGTTGTCACGCTTGGCGTTTGGATGGTCCCGTCACAAAAGAGTTTTACCCCCAGTGGTATCAAGGACCAATGCCTGAAGTGCAAGAGACTATTGAGGCTAAAAGTGGCAACGAGTAAACCCGAACTAAAGATATCTAACCTTCAATAAAACTGACAGGATTCCCATGAAGATCCATGAGTATCAAGGCAAGGAATTGCTACGAAAGTTCGGTGTCACAGTACCCCGTGGCATCCCCGCATTTAGCGTTGAAGAAGCCGTCGCTGTAGCAGAGCAGCTAGGCGGACCAGTCTGGGTCGTTAAAGCGCAGATCCACGCGGGTGGTCGCGGCAAAGGTGGCGGCGTCAAGCTTGCCCGCTCCATCGACGAGGTACGTAAGCTCTCGACCGAGATCTTAGGGATGCAATTGATTACGCATCAGACTGGCCCTGCAGGGCAAAAAGTGCGTCGCCTGTTAATTGAAGAGGGTGCTGATATCAAGAAAGAGTACTACGTCGGCATCGTTACTGACCGTGGCACTCAACGCGTTTGCGTCATGGCGTCCAGCGAAGGCGGGATGGATATCGAAGAAGTGGCTGAAAGTCACCCCGAAAAAATTCTCAAGGTATTCGTCGATCCAGGCACAGGCCTGACCGATGGCGAAGCTGAAAATCTCGCTCGCGGTATAGGTGTTCCCGAGGCATCGGTCAAAAAGGCCGCGGCTGAGTTCCAGAAGCTCTACAAGTGTTATTGGGACACCGATTCATCGTTGGCCGAAATCAATCCACTGATCTTAACGGGTAGCGGCGATATCATTGCGCTCGATGCAAAGTTCAACTTTGATACCAATGCCTTGTTCCGCCATCCAGAAATTGTCGCTTATCGCGATATCGATGAAGAAGACCCAGCAGAAGTCGAGGCCAGCAAGCATGACCTCGCTTACATTCAGCTAGATGGCAACATTGGGTGCCTGGTCAACGGCGCTGGTTTGGCAATGGCTACTATGGACACCATCAAGTTATTTGGCGGTGAGCCCGCCAACTTCCTGGATGTGGGTGGAAGCGCTACTGAAGAGCGAGTCACTGAAGCGTTCAAGATTATGCTTGCAAACAAAGGCACCAAGGCGATTCTGGTCAATATCTTTGGTGGCATTATGCGGTGCGATGTCATTGCACAAGGCGTGATCACTGCATGTAAGGCAGTTAACTTAAGCGTTCCTCTCGTCGTTCGGATGAAAGGCACGAATGAAGAGTTGGGCAAGCAGTTGCTCGTGGACTCTGGTCTGCCTATTATCAGCGCTGACACGATGGCCGAGGCGGCTACCCGTGTTGTTGCAGCTGCCAAATAATTCGCCAAGGATGCTGAAATGTCGATTCTGATTAACAAAGATACGAAAGTTGTTACACAAGGCATTACGGGTAAAACGGGTCAATTCCATACCCGCACCAGTCGTGCGTACGCCAACGGCCAAAATTGTTTCGTGGCGGGTGTCAATCCTAAAAAAGCAGGCGAGGATTTCGAAGGCATACCGATTTTTGCGTCAGTCAAAGATGCAAAAAATGAAACGGGTGCCAATGTTTCTGTCATTTATGTGCCACCCGCTGGCGCTGCTGCAGCCATCTGGGAAGCCGTTGAAGCTGAACTGGATTTAGTCATTTGTATTACTGAGGGCATCCCAGTTCGGGATATGCTCGAAATCAAATACCGGATGCAAAGCATAGGCAGCAAAACCCTGCTGCTAGGTCCAAATTGCCCCGGTTTGATCACACCTGATGAAATCAAGATTGGTATCATGCCAGGCCACATTCATCGCAAAGGCCGCGTTGGAATTGTCAGCCGCTCAGGCACACTGACATATGAAGCGGTTGCCCAAGTCACAGAACTTGGATTGGGTCAGTCGAGCGCGGTAGGCATTGGTGGTGATCCTATCAACGGGTTGAAGCACATTGACGTGCTGAAGATGTTTAATGATGACCCCGATACTGATGCTGTTATCATGATTGGCGAAATTGGCGGTCCCGATGAAGTCAACGCGGCACTGTGGGCCAAAGACAACATGAAGAAGCCTCTGGTTGGTTTTATTGCTGGTGTCACAGCACCAGCTGGCAAGCGGATGGGTCACGCTGGCGCGCTGATTTCAGGTGGGGCTGACACTGCGGATGCCAAACTCGAAATCATGGAAGCTTGCGGTATCCGCACAACGAAAAATCCATCAGAGATGGGTATGTTGTTGAAATCGGTCCTGTAATTGGTCCGGTGACAGATTGATCTGGATTTGATCAATCGACAGCGCCTACTCGGTTAAATGGGTAGGCGTTTTCATTTAAAAGTTGAGGTCATGACAACAGAAGAATCAAAAAAAATGCCCGGCCGCAAAAGCAGAACGCTCTTGCAGCGCTTGTCATTGCTGGCAGTCATCGGTGTGGTGCTAGCGCTCATTGCACATTATCTGCGATGATTGTTTTGATGGACGATCGTCAGCGATGATCAAAGGGAAACTCAATGTCTGAACGGTTGGTGATTGCCACTCGCGCGAGTCGATTGGCGCTGTGGCAGGCAGAGCATGTTCAAGGCACATTGCAAGCGCTTTATCCTCATTTACAGGTTGATTTGCTCAAGCTTTCGACGAGAGGTGACGAGATCCTCGATCGCAGCTTATCCAAAGTGGGCGGAAAAGGCCTTTTTGTCAAAGAACTCGAATTGGCTTTGCTTGATGGAAGGGCAGACCTAGCCGTCCATTCGTTAAAAGATGTCCCTGTTGATTTGCGAGAGCCTTTCGAGCTATCCACTATTCTGGCTCGAGCAGATTGCAGAGATGCATTTGTTTCGAACCGATATGAACATTTATCCGAACTGCCTGACGGTGCGATTGTTGGTACATCTAGCCTGCGTCGAGAGGCACAACTGCGATCTCGCTTTCCTTCTTTGCAGATAGAGCCGCTGCGCGGCAATCTGGACACTCGTTTGTCTAAATTAGATAACGAACAATACGCAGCTATCATTCTTGCGGCGGCTGGCTTGAATCGTTTAGGTTTGGCACACCGGATCAAACATCATATCGATGTAGAAGCATCTTTGCCAGCGGCTGGACAAGGTGCGCTCGGGATTGAAATTCTGGCGTCCCGCAGGGATCTGAAAAGCTTGCTTCAGCCCCTTGAATGCGCGATGACGACGGCCTGCGCAATTGCCGAGCGAACAGTATCGAAAGTACTGGGCGGCTCATGCCAAGTTCCGTTGGCGGCCTACGCGCAAGTCGACGAAGGTGTTCTCAGGTTACGGGGGTTGGTCGCAACTCCTTCCGGGGGATCGATCTATCGAGCTGAAGCAAGCGGTGGGCCGGATATCGCCATTGAACTGGGTGAGCGAGTCGCCAACGAGCTCATCAGCCAGGGTGCAGACAAAATACTTGCCGCGCTAAGCTGATCTCAAGCTTGGGGCTTCACCGCTTATTGGATTGACGCCGTTGATGCTAGACGCAGTTGCCACTCAGATTGCTATTTTGACAAGACCATCGGGACGTAACTCAGTGGTGAAGAGCCAATTGAGTGAGCGTGGGTGGCGCGTGTTTGAACTCCCTCTGTTAAAGGTTGAGTCATTCAAACTAAGCTCGGGGCAGGCACTGCCTAAGCCAAGGGATTTTGATTTGGTGATCTTTGCAAGCCGCACAGCGGTCGAAGGGTATGCTTGCCAGCTTGGACAAGCTTTTACCTGGCCAGATAGTTGCATGATCGCAACAGTTGGATCTGCTACAGCTGGCGTGGTCAGAGAGGTATTTGTCACCAGCCAGCCCGTCCTCTGTCCTCAAGATGGGCAAGCGGATTCAGAGGCGCTTTGGGCTGAATTAGATCGACGCGATGTCAAGCCCAGGCGTGTGTTGTTGGTTCGTGGGCAGGACGGGCGTGACTGGCTTATCGACAAACTGAGAGCGGTGGGGATTGAAACGACCGTTCACTCAGCCTATCGGCGACTGCCTGTCGATCTGGACGAGCAAACGATGGGCGAGTTGCTACACCGGGCTGGTGCTGGGCAAGAAGCGGTTTGGTTGTTGACCAGTATGCAGTCGATTGATCTTTTGCTTGCCCAGGAACGAACCGAACAGGTATTGTCGTGGCTATCCAACTGCTCTTTTATACTGACCCACGAGAAGTTTCGGGCGCATTTGCAACAGCGATTTTCGATGCTGAATGTTAAATTGAACCGCTTGAATATAGCGATCTGCAGACCGGATGATTCGTCAATTATTCAGTGTTTTTTGACGCGTTTGGATACACCTAAGATTACAATAGCGCCATGAGCGAAAATTCAATGTCAAGTGCTGATCAACAGCAAGCCAAAGCAGGTGTTACTTCGTCATCACGATCGAAGCCGTCGTTAAAGACTAATCTGTTAATCAGCCTATTTATCATTTGCGTCTTGCTTGGGGTAGCGCTGTGGTTCGCTGAGCAACGGTTTGAGTCCTCTGGCAAGGCTATTGCAACGCAAATACAGGCTTTAAGTTCGCAGCTTGAACTCGCACAGCGAGATGCCAAGAAAGCATCGGATCTAGCCGAGTCGCAATCTGGCCGAATCGCTCAACTTGAATCTTCACTTCGTTCTGCACAAGAGCAGTTCGATTCTCTCGATCAAGCTTGGCAAACCTTTAACAATGGCATGGACAACGGCCTTTTGCTTAACGATGCAGACAGATTGTTGACCCTTGCCAATCAACAGCTGCGTCTCGCCGGCAATGTCAATAGCGCACTATTGGCGCTTGAGACGGCGCAAGCCGAGTTGATCCGGGCCAACAGGCACGAGTTTAGCTCCCTGCAACGAGCTATCAGTCTCGATATTGAGCGCTTGAGAACAGCCCCAAGCGTTGATTTATCTTTATTGTCGACACGGCTTGAATTGCTTATTACTCTCACCAGTCGGGCACCACTTCTGGTACCCGACGGTGCGGCTCCTCTGGTTAAATTGCAGCGCTCAGGTGGTGATTCACTCCCGGCTCAAACTAAATCCAGCGAGCCACGATCCAACCAAACACAGACCGCAGACAACGCTGCCCCGGCCAGTCAGTCGTCAATGGACGTCAATACTTCCTGGTGGGATATCGCTTATGACAAGCTTGCTTTGTGGGGGGCAACCGTTGCGACTGTCGTCGTGAGGGACCTGGCGGGCGTCGTGAGTATTCAGCGCGTCAATGACCCCAATGCGCTGCTCCTGTCTCCCGAGCAGGGTGCCCAGTTGCGAGAGAATTTGCGGGCTCGCCTGCTCACTGCCCAGTTATCCTTACTCATGCGTCAGCCGAATGTCTGGCGGGATGAATTGTCGCTGGTCGAGTCAGTCGTTCAATCGCGTTTTGATCCAAAGTCTTATGACACGCTGGCGGCGATTAACTTGGTGCATGAGTTACAAGCTATTCCTGTGCTGGCATCGCTACCAGATATCGCGGGCAGTTTCGGTGCTCTAGAAGCCACACGTGGCACGTTAGCGCGTTCATCCAAGGCAACGGACTAATCTTATGCGGACATGGTTTTGGACGCTACTGCTAACCACGCTTGCCGTAGGGTGCGCGGTCAAACTTCAAGAACTTGGCGGGAATGTTCTCGTCTTCGTCGGTCATACTCGTATTCAAGTCTCGCTTGCTTTCGTCGTGCTGGCCATTTTATTGTCATTCGTTTTGCTCTACGTGTGTTTGCGCTTGCTTGTTTGGTTAACGGAAATACCGTTGCGGATCAGGGAGTGGCATTTACGTCGACTGGTTCGTCGCGATCACGAGTTACTTGAGCTGGGTTGGACCGAGCTCCTAGAGGGTCGTTATGCAAAAGCTGAGAAAGACCTGACCAAGGTAGTAGGGCGCAGCCGTAACGTGAGTCAGCAAGTGCTGGCGGCTTTATCCGCTGCTCGCGCTGCGCATGCAATGAGTGAGTTTGACCGCCGGGATAAATTGCTCGAACAAGCTGAAGCCAAGGCAGCGAATGATGTCCCCTTGCGCGATGCAGTGGCCGCTGCCGCGGCAGACCTGTTATTAGATCAGGGGTTTGCACAGCAAGCACTGGATCGGCTAGCGCCTCTGCAGGCGAAAGGGGCCAGGCATTTGCATACGATGCGCTTGTTACTGCGAGCATATCGACAACTGAATCAGCATGATCAGGTCTTTGCGTTGGCGCGTACCTTGAATCGCCGATCGGCCTTGAGTGACGTAGAAGCGACCCAACTCATCGAATTATCTGCCGCTGCCCGTATCCGGGAGTCGATGGATAACGGAAAATGGCGAGAAGTCTGGAAAGATCTGAGCATTGCTGAAAAGGCATTGCCCGAAATTGCCTTGGCGGCAGCTGTTGCTTTTGAGTCGATTGGTGAATTGGATGAAGCATCGAAAGTGCTTGAGCAGTCGCTGGCTGTCACGTTTGACAGTCGCATTCTCGCTGCATATGCGAGAGCTGAGCCGTCTCAGACAGCGCGTCGGCTTCTCAAAGCCGAGGCATGGCTCGCTTCCAAGCCGCATGACGCTGAATTATTGATGACTCTGGGCATGCTTTGTCTTGCTGGACAAATCTGGGGGCAAGCAGAGCATTATCTGCAACGGAGCTTGAAACAACGTGAAAACTCTCGCGTGCATGCCTTGCTGGGCAGTCTCTATGATCGTCTGGGCCGCAAAGAAGAGGCTGCCAGTCAATGGAGACGGGCAACAAATGTGGCTTCAAGTTTGCCAGCTATCCTGGAAGATTCTGTTTTACCTGCCGCTGACACGAGAAACGATCCAGATTTTCTCGAGGGAGAAGTTTGGGACGAATTGCACGATTTTGATTCGATGTATCGCGAACGGCGCGACGTCGAATTGACATCCGAATCCTCTGCTTCAGTTACCTCGACTTCGCCCGTGACCGAAGTGTCCGCCAGTCGGTATGATGCGGATGATGAGTTCTTTGACAGTGCGCCAGTAGCAGGCTTAGGTCAACCTGCTACCGTTACTGACATCAATCGTGCGATTACCCCGAATATTGAAAATCCACCCGATAAACCAAACTAACTGTCGATAATGTCGGCCCCTCAGGAGTAAAAAAATGAGCACCTATGTCATCCCTGCACAGCCAGTTGTTGGCCTCCCAATAGTTGGTAGCGGCGACTTATTTCCCGTTAGGCGTGTTTACTGTGTGGGTCGTAACTATGCAGAACATGCAAAAGAGATGGGTTTTACTGGCCGCGAAGATCCTTTCTTTTTTTGCAAACCAGCCGACGCGCTCGTTGTCGTTCCGTCAGACAAGCCTGGCCATATCAAATATCCATCTAAAACAGCGAATCTCCATTATGAAATGGAGCTCGTTGTTGCTTTGGGTAAAGGCGGCATAAATATCCCTGTCGAGCAAGCCAACGACTGCATTTTTGGCTATGCGCTGGGCTTGGACATGACTCGCCGTGATTTACAAAATGAATGTAAAAAGCAGGGTAGACCCTGGGAAATCGGTAAAGCTTTCGACGAGTCCGGACCAATCGGTCCAATACATCCCCGCGATATCGTCGGTACCCTCGATAAAGGTGCAATCAGCCTTCACGTCAACGGTGTGCAGCGTCAAAGCAGCGATTTAAGCCAGATGATCTGGGCCGTGCCGGAAACCATCACTTATTTATCGGGGTTGTTTGAGCTCAAGGCCGGCGATTTGATTTTTACTGGCACGCCAGAGGGTGTTGGAGCAGTAGTTAAAGGTGACAAGATGGTCGGGCACATAGCTGGCCTAGGTGATTTTGAGGTTATTGTTAGCTAAAATCTATTGCTTTTTTGTCGATATCCCCGTGTATACTGTATCAATATCTGTATCTGTATCTGTATCTGTATCTGTATCGCGCGGATTTATCTTTCGAAAAATAGCTTAAGGGATTTTCATGGCACGTGAAGGGATTACATTTGAGCAAGTTTCCGCTGCGGCAGAAGATTTGTTGCAAACAGGCCAACAACCGACGATCAGAGCTATTCGTGAACGGTTAGGCACTGGCAGCCCCAATACCATCCATAAGCATTTGACTAGCTGGAGAGCGAGCCTGCCCGCTCCCAATGTAGGCGTGTTTGAGTTGCCGCGTCAGATACAGTTTGCAATCATTCACGAAATTGAGCGTGCAACGGCAGATGTCAGGACGCAGATCGAGTTGCGCCTTACCGAGGCAATGAATGAAGCAGCTGAATTAGCTGTTTCGGGCGAACAACTCGAAATCGAGCGCGATCAGTTAATCGACAGACTTGCAGCAGTGACTCGTGAGCGGGACACTTTTGTCGGTAAAAGTGAGCAACAAGCGGCTGAGTTGGCAGCACAGGCAGAAACCATACAGCGTCAACACGCCGTGGTGGAGAGCGTGCGGATTGAAGCAGCCACCGCCAGACTCAAAGTTGAAGTTCAAACTGATCGGATTGTTCATCTGGAAGCTGAAATTGACCGGGTACGTGCGGTTGTGAATGCGGCTCAGCAGGCCAGAGGCAAAGCGGAGCAAGAAGCAGCTGTCACTTCAGCTAAGCTCGTCGGCAGTGAAGCCCAGTTGGCACAGCAGAGTATTGAATTGAATCGCCTAAGAGCTGCCGTCGATGCGGGTCAGGAAGCGCGCGGTGCCTTGGAGAAGAGTCAGCAATCGATTCATTCACTCAAAGAAGAACTCGCAGTGTTCAAATCGAAATTGGACAATGCCTTGGCTTACTCGGAAATACAAGCCGAGGAGCTCTCTCGTTTGCGGTCCAGCGAGTCTAAAAGTGCTGTTGAACTTGAAACACTTCGACACAGTGCTGCTGTAAGCCAGAAGTCGGTTAGTGAGCTTGAGCAGCAAGCGGCCGCAGTTAATGTTGGGGCGATCATTGAGCAAAAGAATGCCGAACTAGAGAAGCTTCGCGCTGATCTGGGGGCTATCATTGAGCAGAAAAACGCCGAGCTGGATAAGCTGCGCTCAAAAAATTAAACCGGCCCATAGCGCCTGTAACCGCTAGGTGATTTGACGTTGTTTCCAGCTGAGTCTGGTTGCCTCGTCAAAGCCTAGCGAGGCAAGTACTTCATCAGTATGCTGACCCAACGTAGGGGCAGAAGTTTTAATCTGCCCTGGCGTTAGACTCAATTTCGGCACGATACCAGGAACGGTTACTTTTGTTTTGTCTGGTAGTTCCACTTGAAGCAGCATATCTCTGGCTTGGTAGTGTTCATCGTTGGCGATGTCAGCAGCGTCGTAGACTCGCCCAGCAGGCACGCCGCTTTTTTCCATCAGCTCAAGTACCTCGTCAAGATTCTTTTGCGCCGTCCATGAAGAGATAGCTGAGTCCAGCAAATCAGCCTGTTCGGCTCGTCCAGAATTGTTCCCGAACTTGCTGTCATTTGCTAGATCTTCCCGCCCAATTGTCTTCATTAATCTTTTAAAGATACTGTCGCCGTTACCAGCGATCAACGCGTACTTGCCGTCTTTGCATAGGTAGGCGTTAGACGGGCTGATACCAGGAAGCGACGATCCCGAGGGCTGCCTTACTGCACCAAAGACAGAGTACTCTGGCAAAAGGCTTTCCATCATATTAAAGACAGATTCGTAAAGGGCGACATCCACCTCTTGCCCTAAGCCGCTTTGTTGATCCCTATGACGCAGAGCCATCAGGACACCAATTACCCCGTGAAGTCCTGATAAGGTGTCTCCAATCGATACGCCCACTCGCACTGGCGGACGTCCTGGTTCACCGCTTAAATGACGTAATCCCCCCATGGCTTCACCTATCACGCCAAAACCCGGGCGATCGCGATAGGGTCCCGTCTGTCCGTATCCTGAAACTCTGAGCATGATCAGTTTTGGGTTGATCCGGTGCAAGTCATCAAAGCCCAAGCCCCACTTCTCCATCGTGCCTGGCCGAAAATTCTCGATCAATATATCGGCATCGGCCGCCAGTTTGCGTATGACTTCCGGACCTTCCGGCTGTCGCAAATCGAGAGTGACCGAGCGTTTGTTGCGTGCATGCGCCGCCCACCAAACTGAAGTGCCTTCGTGCAGCATGCGCCATTTGCGCAATGGATCGCCCTCGACCGGAGGCTCAATTTTGATTACGTCAGCCCCAAATTCGGCCAGAATCTTGGCTGCGAAGGGACCTGCTATCAGTTGACCAAGTTCTATAACCTTGAGACCGTCTAAAGGGAGTGGCATTTGTCTGCTAACGTTTGAGTATCTGGGTGAACGGGATCAACGTGCGTCATCACACTGAGTACCCGGTGGTTTTTCAAGACTACGTTTTGTACAGAAAAGGCAATGTCGTGACCTTGCTCAACTGTTAATGTGGCGTTGACCTCAATATGTACATCTACCACGATCATATCGCCCATCTTGCGGGTTCTGATATCGTGCAGACCCATAACACCCGGGGTGGAGCGGATGGTTTCTGATATGGCTTGTACGTCGCGCTCATCTGCTGATCTGTCCATCAGATCGTTTACTGCTTCGTAGCCAAACTCCCAGCCCATTTTTCCTATCATCAGACCCACGATGAGGGCGGCAATCGGGTCCAGGATCGGGTATCCCATTAAGTTACCGATAATTCCGAAACCGACTACGAGGGACGAGGCGGCATCTGATCGAGCGTGCCAGGCATTGGCAATGAGCATACTTGAGCGCACGCGTTTAGCAACTTTGAGCATGTATCTGAAGAGTGACTCTTTTGCAATTAAGGCAACAACAGCAACGCCAAGCGCTACACCGTGAACTGACAGGATCTCATCGGGGTGTTTAAGCTTCTCGATCGCTGACCAAAGCATGCCAATACTGACAGAAAGCAGCAACAAACCCAGGGCCACCGAGGCAGCCGTCTCAAAGCGATGGTGGCCATAGGGGTGGTCTTCGTCAGCGCCTTTTTGACTGTGATGATTGGCGAACAAAACAATGCCATCTGACACGAGATCAGATAAGGAATGGACACCATCTGCAATCAAGGCTTGCGAGTGAGAGAATATGCCCACTGCGATTTGACCGATGGACATGAATAAATTGACAAACACGCTGATTAGGGTGCTCTGCCGTCCGACGGCAAAGCGCTCCTGAGCACTTAACGGGCTGTCGGTCTCGGCGGTGGGTTCAGTAAAATTCATGCGAGTTTCCCATTATCAGTTCTCACTTGATTGTAATGGCTCAGGTAGCAGTTATCATGTCGGCATATCTTTTGCATTTTGTTACGATCCAACGACGAGAATGATGTGATGAAAGCTGTCTTTATTGATGCAACCGGCGCACTTGCTGACATATTTGATCGCCTGCATAAGAGCGACGATATCCCCTTGATCGTTAATCAGCAGGTCGATATCACGCCGGATCAGATTCCTGGCGTCATGGGCGATGCCAACATTATGATCGTCGATCACACCAACTTGCCGACCGATATCGCGAAGCGTTGCACGCATCTCAAACACGTGGTGTTTCTCGGTACGGGTGCTCGCTCGTATATGAATCCCGAAGCGCTTGCTGAAATCGGTATACAAGTTCACATCATCAAAGGTTATGGCGACACAGCTGTCGCCGAATGTGCATTTGCTCTGATGTGGGAGGCCGCTAAAGGCTTTGCAAAAATGGACAGGGGCGTGCGTCGCGGTCAATGGTTGCGTACCGAAGGCTTACAACTAACTGGCAAAACCCTTGGTTTGATCGGCTTTGGTGGTATTGCTGCTGAGATGGCCCGTCTTGCTAACGGGGTGGGTATGCGAGTGCTGGCCTGGAATCGATCGCCTAAAACGCACGCTGGCGTGACTTTTGTGGAGCTCGATGAACTGCTGTTAGAAAGTCGAGTGATCTCTCTGCATCTACTGCTAAACGATGAGACCCGCGGCTTCATCTCTGCGGACAAGATTTCACGCATGCAAGACGGGGTGATAGTGATCAATACGGCGCGCGGAGCAGTCATCGATGAGGTCGCGCTGATCGATGGCTTAAGATCCGGCAAAATCGGACATGCGGGTTTGGATGTGTTTGATATTGAGCCATTGCCCGTTGACCATCCTTTGGCAAGGCTCGACAACGTTACGCTATCGGCTCACTCAGCCTTCCGTACGCCTGAGGCGAGCGATAACTTAATTGAGGCATCGCTGGCACACTGTCGCCGCATTGCCGCCGCAGGCTAGTGCAATGTCCGGGGCGCATGACCACCAACACTCGGCGCCTCAAGTGAGTCCCGCGCAACATCATCATGGCCATGAGCATGGCCACGATCATGGCAGTTCCCATGCCGGTCACCACCACGGCGGCCATAGCCATCACCATGTGCCGACGGATTTTGGTCGGGTATTTGCGACTGGTATCGCACTGAATCTGCTCTTTGTCGTGATTGAGACGCTGATAGGCTGGCGCGCCAGTTCTTTGGCTTTGTTGGCAGACGCAGCTCACAACCTGAGTGACGTGGCCGGTTTGATTTTGGCTTGGTCCGCCATCGTCGTCGCCAAGCGCATCCCCACACGGCGATTTACCTATGGGTGGCAGCGCGGTTCAATCATTGCCAGTTTTATCAACGCAGTCATCCTGTTGTTTGCGATGGGTTCACTTGCCTGGGAGGCCATCTTGCGTCTTCAACAACCCGAGCAGTTTGATGCCATACCGGTGATGGTGGTTGCTGCTATAGGGGTCGGAGTTAACGGATTCACGGCGTGGCTGTTTATGAAGGGAAGCCGTGATGATTTGAATATTCGTGGCGCATTTTTGCATATGCTGTCAGACGCCCTGGTATCGGTTGGCGTGATCGTTGCCGCTGCCCTGTACGTTTGGTTGGGGTGGGCCTGGATTGATCCGCTCGTGAGCCTGGTGATTGCCCTGGTAATCGTCTGGGGGACTTGGTCGCTGTTCAAGCAGTCCTTGCAACTTATGTTTGACGGAGTGCCTGCCCATATTGATATGGATGAGATCACCCAGGTTTTAACGGGGATCGCAGGAGTCAATACGGTACATGACGTACATGTCTGGGCGATGGGGACTTCGAAGGTCGCGCTAACTGCTCATCTTGTGCTTAGGGACAACACCAGCAGTCAGGATGAAGTCTTGCGCCTTGCTCAAGAAGCACTGGATACCAAGTTCGGGATCAAGCATGCAACCTTGCAGATAGAGTCGCAATCCTATTCGGGAAATTGTCATGATTGCGCAGTCGGTTTGCTCTGAAACTCAAGGAATTGCTGAAAAAAACAATGAATTAAGTTCAAACCAACAAAGAACTGCTTTTTTTGGTCAAAAAATTGTAAAGAATGTAATAATTCTTATAGACGATTGTAGTAATGTTCACATCAGTTTATTTTCGCGCGATGTTTTGGCATCCAATAATGACAAAAAAATATCCCCGAGTTCTCGCAATCAGTATGCTTGCAGCGCTTTTGACTGGTTGCATGGTTGGTCCTGACTTCAGCACGCCCGACGCTCGGCTTCAAAACAGCTATGACTTACCTGTCCCAACCGAATTCACAGAGGGCACTCAGGTCGATATTGATCACGCGATTGATCCAGTCGCTTGGTGGGGCAGTTTTAAAGATCCGGTTCTGCTAGAGCTACTGGCAAAATCAGCTCAGCAGAACTTGAGTCTGCAGGCCGCGGCGGTGCAGGTCTATCAAGCAAGGGCACAACTCGGGATCACGGATGCAAGTTTGCTGCCAAAAGTGGATGCCACGGGATCAGCAACTCAGGCTAATCAGGCAAGTCTTGCTGCTCAGCTGCTGAACACTTCGAACCTGTCGACCGCCACCGCGCTAGCCTTGCAGGCGAGCTGGGAGCTTGACTTCTGGGGTAAATTGCGACGAGGCGTTGAATCCTCTGTTGCTGGCTACATGTCTTCAGCGTCTGCTTTCTACTCAGCGCAAACATCGCTGGCTTCAAATGTCGCCAGCATTTACATCAGTATCCAGAACTACAACCAACTCATTGACGTATCGAAACGCAATTTAGCGTTGCAGCAAGAGAGTCTGCGGATTGCCAAAGTCCGTTATCAATACGGAGAGACCTCGTTGTTGGATTTGAGTCAGGCTCAATCCCAATATGAACAGACCAAATCGCAAATCCCGATTTTGATCGCAAGTTTGAAACAAAATGAGACTGCGTTAAGTGTACTGTTGGGCGAAGCACCGGATTTCTACGCTAAACAATATGGTCAAAGGCACGGTACCTTGTCTGCTCCCCCAGTATTGCAGGTTGCCATCCCTAAGGAGCTCCTGCGACGTCGCCCTGATGTGAGACAAGCGGAGTTTGCCGCCGCCGCCCAGTCGGCCTTGATCGGTGTGAATACGGCCGCTTTGTACCCCAGTTTTTCTTTATCCGGTGTTTTTGGATTTCAGACGGTTAACTATGGCGGCGTGACTGGTAGTCCGCTATTCTCCTGGGATAACAAAGTAGTCAGTGGTGGCGCGGCGTTCAGCTTCCCTATCTTTTATCGTGGCGCGATTGTTGATCAGATTCGTGTGCAAGATGCGGTGTTTCAACAAAGTGTTCTGAACTATCAGAACCTGGTGTTGCAGGCGCAAAAGGAAGTTGATGATGCCTTGATGTCAATTTCGACGACTCGCAGTTCAGCCGATGCGCTTGTGAAGGCCGTTAAGGCTGCGCAAAATGCAGCGCAGCTGGCACAAGAAAGATACAAAGCCGGGCAGGCCGATTACAACACCGTGATTCTTGCTCAACAGCAATTGTTATCTGTAGAAAGCTCTTTGGTACAAACAAGCAATAACAACTTGCTCGGTTACGTCACCGCCTTCAAAGCATTAGGTGGAGGTTGGTCCGGTGAGTTGAATTTGCCGCAATTGACAACCGCGCTCTCGAGCGAGATGAAACAAAGAACCGATTGGGGTAATGCGCTGGATGGCACAAAAGACCCTCGTTTAATGAAGTCTAGTGAGATGATTCAATGAGCACAACTACACGTATTTCGCTGACGCGTAAGCTGGTAACAATCGGGTGCCTTGGGCTGATGGTATTGCTCGCGGGATGTGAAAAAAAAGCAGAACGGCCTCCTGTGATTGCCGAGGTAACCGTCGCCAAACCGCTTAACCAGGATGTCGTTAGCTACAAACTCTTCGATGGTAGTGTGCAGGCGCTGCTCAGCGTTGATTTGACTGCGAGGGTCTCTGGTTACTTATCCAAGATCACTTTTGCAGATGGCGCTTATGTCAAAAAGGATCAACCACTGTTTGTCATTGAGCAGGATCAGTACCAACAGCAAGTAAATTTGGCCCAAGCTGTTTATACACAAGCGAAGATTGAACTCGACAGGCAACAAAATCTGCTCAAGCAAAATGCCACGTCGCAGGCCTCAGTGGATAATGCCATATCATCCTATTCTCAAGCGGACGCTAACCTTAAACTCGCGAAGCTGAATCTTGGCTACACGGAAATTCGCGCACCTTTTGACGGTTTGATGAGCCGGCATCTGGTGGATGTGGGCAATTATCTGAATGGTACCGGTGGAGGAGTCAAACTTGCCTCGATTGATAAGATCAGCCCGGTCAATGTGTACTTTTCAGTAAACGAGCGTGAAGTGCTCGAGTTTCGAAAGCAATACGCTGAAGATGCCGTCAAAAAGAGCATGGTAAACAAACTTCAGGTTCACGTCGCGTTGCAGAATGACCAAGGCTTTCCGCATCACGGTACGCTCGACTTTGCATCGAACACGTTGAGCACGAGCACTGGTACTTTGCAACTGCGAGCTGAGTTGCCCAATACCGACTTGGCGCTGCTGCCTGGCTACTACGCGAAAGTCATGGTTGAATATGGCAAGCCACACAAAGCCGTGCTGATCCCCAGTTCGGCAATCGAAACCGATCAGCAAGGTAATTTCATCTACACCATTGATGATGCAAAGAAAGCGCATCGTCAGAATATCGTAGTTGGACAAAAGTTCGGGAAATTTGCAGAGGTCACCTCCGGTCTGGAGGCATCACAGGATTTCCTGGTCAATGGTTTTGTCAATGTAAGAGAAGGTCAGACAGTCAATCCGTCGACGATCACACTTGATCCGTTACCCAAGCTGCACGATTGATAGGCGACGAGACAACTCATGCTTTCTAAATACTTTATCGAACGCCCCGTTCTCGGCAACGTCATCGCTATCATCATGATGATATTGGGTGCGGTGTCCATATTTGGACTCCCCATATCCCAGTACCCACCCATGACGCCACCCACAATTCAGGTGTCGACCAGTTGGCCCGGAGCGAGCGCTGCGATGATGCAGCAAATGGTGGCGAGCAGTATCGAGACGCAGGTTAATGGCGTCGAGAATATGCTCTATATGCAATCTGACTCGACAAACGACGGCCGTTACACGTTAACCGTTACGTTCGAGGTCGGTACCGATCCCAACATTGCTCAGGTTAATGTCCAGAATAGAGTTGCTATCGCTGTACCAGGTTTGCCGCAAGCCGTGCAAAAGCAAGGTATCACCACCAAGATGCAGTCGACGGCGATTTTGCAGTTTGTCACACTGACATCCAATGATCCGTCTCACGATGCATTGTTCCTGAGTAATTTCGCCAATCTGCAGATGCAGAATCGTTTGGCACGAATTAAAGGGGTTGCCGCTGCGAACGTCTTTGGCGTTGGCAACTACAGTATGCGCATTTGGCTTGATCCAGCCCAATTGGCTGCGCGATCGCTAACGCCTTCAGATATTTCGAATGCCATCAGCCGTCAAAATGTGATGCTGGCGGGTGGTCAGGTTGGCGCACCACCTGTACCCAATGGACAGGATTTCCAGTACACACTAAATGTACTGAGTGCCATGAATAGTCCCGAAGAGTTTGGCAATATTCTTGTCAAGGTCGACGACCAAGGTGCCATCACGCGTTTAAGAGACGTTGGTCGAGTTGAATTGGGTAGCCAGAACTACAGCCAGTTTTTTAAATTGGGTGACAAACCTGCTGGCGGTATTGCGATTTATCAGTTACCGAGTGCGAATGCGATTGCGACTGCCAAAGCGGTCAGAGCAGAGATGGAAGAGATTGCCCAAACCTTTCCTAAGGACATGAGTTGGGAAATCCCGTTTGACACGACGATGTTCGTGACTGCGTCAATCGACGAGGTGTATCACACACTGTTTGAGGCGGGCTTCCTTGTTCTGGCAGTGATCATGATCTTTTTGCAAGATTGGCGCGCTGTCTTGGTTCCCGCAACGACGGTGCCTGTGACTATCATCGGCGCGTTTGCTGCGATGGCGTCGTTGGGTTTTTCGATCAACTTATTGACTCTCTTTGCCATCGTCTTATGTATCGGTATTGTCGTTGACGATGCCATCGTGGTGGTTGAAGGGGTGGCAAAGAAGGTTGAACACGGCGAGACGCCGCATGATGCGGCTGTCAACGCAATGACCGAACTGATGGGCCCGATTATCGGAATCACACTGGTCTTGATGGCCGTGTTTTTGCCAGCCTCATTTATTTCTGGGATCACGGGTCAAATGTATCGGCAGTTTGCGCTGGTGATTGCTGCAACGGCTTTGATTAGTGGCATTAACGCGGTGACGCTCAAACCTACGCAGGCTGCATCATTTATCAAACCCAAGCCTCTTGGTGTTGTGAAGAAGAACTGGTTCTTCAAAAAATTTGATCAGATGTTCGAGAAAATATCGAACTCCTATGCTGGATTGATGCAAGTCCTGATGAATCATCGGAAGCTGTCGATGACAGTGGGTCTTGCCTTGATTGCATTTGCGATTTATGGCCTGGTCAAAGTCCCCACAGGGTTTATTCCCAATGAAGATCAAGGTTACTTGGTTGTGTCGGTTCAGTTACCCAACGCTTCTTCGCTACAGCGGACGACTGAGACGATGGCAAATGTTGCCAAAATCATTGAAACCGTGCCCGGTGTTCAAAAAGTCGTGTCAGTTGGTGGGATTAACGCACTGAACAACAGCGCCTCTCAGGCTAATGCCGGCGTCATGTATGTCATCCTCAAACCATGGGATGAACGCGCTAAGGCGCCACGTGAGGATCTAAGAAGTATTTTCCCTGGACTGAGTGCCAAAATGCAATCGGTGCAAGAGGCGACAGTAAACGTCTTGTTGCCCCCCGCCATCCCTGGCTTAGGTTTGTCGGGTGGTTTCCAGATGCAAGTCGTTTTGACCGACTTGAGTAACGATTACCAGAAGCTCGCCCGTGCGACAGATGCGCTTGCGCAGGCAGTATCCGCGCGCCCTGAAGTGATGCTGGCGTTTACGCCTTTCAGGGCGACGGTGCCGCAATACCAACTGAAGTTTAACGCTGCACGCGCGGAGACTTTAGGCGTGTCTTTGGGTGACGCGTACGATGTACTGCAAAATTCAATTGGCTCGACCTATGTGAATCAGTTTTTTACTTTTGGTCAAACGTATCAGGTCTATATACAAGCCGACGGCAAGGATAGAGTCTCTACAGATCAAATTGGTAATCTTTACGTCAAGAGCGCTTCCGGCTCAATGGTGCCGCTCGGATCTTTCGTTGACATCACCGAAACGACAGGACCAGGTATTGCTTCGCAGTACAACTTGTTCCCTACTGCCGCACTGCTTGGTGCCGCGAACAATGCTTACAGCTCGGGTCAGGCCATGGCCGCAGTTGAAGAGGTTGCCAAAGAAGTGTTACCGCCCGGTGTGAGCTATTACTGGACGGCGATGTCTTATCAAGAAAAATTAGTCGGCAACACGGTCGTGCTTGTATTTGCGCTATCTATCTTGTTGGTCTACCTGGTATTGGCGGCACAGTATGAGTCTTGGGTCGCACCGTTTGCGGTCATTCTGGCCGTGCCCCTGGCTTTAGTCGGTGTAGTGGCCGCGTTGTTCTTGACCGGTTTGCCAAACAATATCTACGTTCAGATTGGGCTTGTGCTGATGATTGCGCTGGCATCCAAGAACGCTATTTTAATTGTTGAGGTGGCCCTCGAAGAAAGAAGGCATCGCGGTTTGAGTTTGATTGAAGCGGCACTCAAAGCCTCCCATGAACGCTTCAGACCCATCGTCATGACCTCGATCGCCTTTATTTTAGGGGTGGTGCCTCTGTTGACGTCTTCTGGGGCAGGTGCGGCATCGCGAATCTCGATTGGCTTAACGGTGTTTAGCGGCATGATTGCCTCAACGGTCTTCGCCGTGGCACTGGTGCCGATATTTTTTGTGCAAATCGAGGGGTACTTTGAAGCAAGGTCCAAAAAAGCCGCCGAGAAAAAGGCGAGAGCCTTGGCTTGGGCTTTAGTCGATGCCAGATCAGAAGATGGTTCGTCAGAAACCGCAGGATTGTCAAAAAACAAAAATGATCATGAGAATGAGCTGACTGATGTCAGTCTTGGCGAAGTCATTTTAAGACGCCTCGATCTTGCCGAAGAAGAGCTTGCGATAGAGGATGAAGTACCGGATACACCCTCAGCAGAACAACCTAGTGTTGATGAAGGCATGCCGATCGTGACAACGGATGAGGTGTCCTTGTCCGAGCCGATTTCGGACATTGAACGTGTTGACGCGAATCCCGATGAGAGTGCTGCTGTAGAACCGACCGAGACTGTTTCGATCGACATTGCGCCTGAACCAAGTGAGGACTCACCCAGTGAGTCAGCCGAACTGGCTGTGGCTGACGAAAGTCCTGCAGTGGCTCAGGATTTTCTTGTCGAGTTAGAACAACCAGCTTTCACTGACGAGGCACCGTCTTTTGTGGATGAGGCGGCTGAGCCGGTGCCAGTTGAGCTAGCGTTGGCAGAGGCTCTGATTCCGGCGGAGATAGAACCAATGGTACAACTTGAAGCCGAGCCTGTAGTCCAAGCTGCGGTGCAACCCGTGGCTCAGGCGCCCGCACAAGTTGTTGCAGAAACGCTACCCGAACCAGTTCAGGATCTCGCTCAAACCGCCGTGGCTATGCCAGTTCAAGAGCCAAGCATCCCAGTCGTGATGACAGACGACGCCCTTCGTCAGATGTTCAGAAACGCGGCTGATGAAGTTAACGGCAACAACAAATAGCGGTCACAGGCAGTTATGTCATTATTCAGCTGATAAGGGGTGAAGCCCCTTATCAGTAGGATTTCGGTAGCCCTAAAACGCGCTCGGCTACATAAGACAATATCAGTTCGCGACTGACGGGGGCGATACGGGCAATCATGACCTCTCTAAAGTAGCGCTCGACGTGGTACTCGCGGGCGTAACCAAAGCCACCATGCGTCATGACAGCCTGTTCACAGGCATGAAACCCTGCTTCGGCCGCTAGATATTTTGCCGCGTTAGCCTCAGCGGCACAATCTTTGTTTTTATCGTAGAGCGCGGCTGCTTTCATTGTCATTAAACGAGCCGCCTCCAGCTCCATCCAGTTCTTTGCCAAGGGATGTTGAATCGCCTGATTCTGACCGATCTTGCGATTAAATACGATGCGTTCATTGGCGTAGGCCGTTGCTTTCCGCAACGCAATACGACCGATGCCAATTGCTTCAGCAGCAATCAAGATACGTTCAGGGTTCATGCCATGCAGAATGTACTTGAAACCCTGGCCTTCTTCTCCAATACGATCCTCGACCGGGATTTCCAGACCATCGATAAACAATTCATTTGAGTCGACTGAATGTCTTCCCATTTTGTGAATCAGACGAACCTGAACTTTGCTTCGATCCAGATCGGTATAAAAAAGGGATAGCCCGTGGGTTTTATTTTTGCATTCTTCGATCGGTGTTGTACGCGCAAGCAAGAGTATTTTGTCCGCGACCTGTGCAGTCGATATCCAGACCTTTTGACCATGCACAACGTAGCGATCACCCTTCAAGATCGCCCGAGTTTTAAGCTCGGTTGTATTGAGCCCGGTATTAGGTTCAGTTACTCCAAAGCAGGCTTTGACAGAGCCATCAATGACGGGTGGCAGGTATTTTTGTTTTTGTGCTTCCGTACCGTAAACAACAATCGGATTCAAGCCAAAGATGTTCATGTGGATGGCTGAGGCGCCTGATAGGCAAGCGCCAGTTTCTGCGACGGTCTGCGTCAGCAGGGTCGCTTCAGTCATGCCGAGGCCCGAGCCGCCGTAAGCCTCCGGCATGGCAATCCCTAACCAGCCCGCTTTGGCCATCGCAGCGTGAAAATCATGTGGAAAGACAGCATCCTCATCGCGCGCAAGCCAATAGTCTTCACCAAATGGCGAGCAGGTCTGATTAACCGCATCGACAATCGCTTGTTGCTCTGTAGTGAGATCTCGATAAAACAAATCTTGCATTGCTAAGTCCCGGATTATTTATATTTGATGTTCATCAATGATGGTTGAGTTAGTGCGCTTGATTTTCTTTTATGATGTTGGCATACACAAACTGAAAAGGATGCGGCTGATGTTACCTGAAAACAAGCAAGCGATTGGCCTGGTTGGCCTGGGCGTCATGGGCAGAGGCGTTGCTGAGAATCTGATTAAAAATGGCTATCAGGTTATTGGTCGTGATGTCAGCGCTGACGCACTTAAGTGGCTTGAATCGATCGGTGGCGTTGCCTCGCGTGAGGCAAGTGATGTGACCTCCGTTTGCGACGTTGTCATCAGCTTTGTCGTGAATGACGTTCAAACTGAGGCTTTGCTATTTGGCGAAAACGGGCTGGCGAAAACAATGCGCCCTGACACCGTTTTTATCGCGTGTAGCACAATGGCACCCAAGTTCCTGAAAGAGCTTTCACTGCGTCTAGCCAACATAGGCGTTCATCTTATCGATGCGCCTGTGACAGGTGGCCAGGTAGGAGCCAAGAACGCGACGATGACTATCATGGCCGCTGGTCCCAAGGATATCTACGAGCGAATTCAGCCGATTTTGAAGTCGATTGGCGGCAAAATATTCTTTCTGGGCACTGAGGCTGGGATGGGCGCTCAGATGAAAGTCGTTAACCAGTTATTGTGCGGGGTGCATATTGCCGCCGCCGCTGAGGCTCTGGCGATGGCAAAAAAACATGGACTTCCACTCGACACCACACTAGAAATCTTGAAGAGCGGTGCCGCGTCGTCGTGGATGCTTGGTGATCGTGGGCCACGCATGGTTGCAGATTCGTTTGATGATGTGAAGTCTGCCGTGGATATCTTCGTAAAAGATCTAGGTTTAGTTCTGGATTCTGCCAGACAGGCAAGCTTCGCAGCACCCATGGCGCACACTGCGTTTCTGCAGTTTCTGGAAAGCAGCGGGCACGGCCTGGGTAAGCTGGATGATGCCGCTGTTATTCGCAATTACACTGAATAAGCATCACGTTATTTCGAGACCGACGTCGAAACGAATGATCTTTTGCAATAGCTAGGCTGAGATTAATTTTATGCAAATACTGCCTGCAGCTATTGAACAAGATCAGTCTCCACTAGCAAACACGTTGATGACCCTCGTGGCCGTCAGCATTGGTGCGATAGCCTTCATCTGGCCGGCGCTGCTTAACGGCTATCCACTGGCTTTTAGCGACACCCACGTTTTTATCGCTCAACCAGCGCCTGGTTTTTTTAATTGGGATAAACCTTTTATCTATGGCCCCTGGATGCTGTTGCTTCACGGTTGGCGTTCCATGTGGGGGGTGGTGGCGGCTCAAGCGTTATTGCTCTCGCATTTAATCTGGCTTACGTCTACTTGCATTACGCAACGATCACTTTACCGCCACGTGCTGATTTGCCTCGTACTCGGACTGTTAAGCACAGCACCATGGTTCGCGTCATTTTTAATGCCGGATATTTTTGCCGGCCTTGCAGTCCTTGCTCTGTTCGTCTTGGGGTTCAATAAGACGCTTTCTGTCTGGTTAGAACGCTGGCTTGTGATAATCGCATCGCTAGCGATTGCTGTCCATCTCTCACATCTGATTATCGCGGCGGCGTGTATTGGGGTCGTGCTATTGCTTCGTCCAAGGCGTTTTTTACTGACGATGATGCCTCTGCTCATTGCATTATTTGCGCTCGTGGCAACCAGCTATTTGGCTTTTACCACCTTAGCGGTGTCGCCCCATGGATCCGTCTTTATGCTGGCGCGACTATCTGCAGATGGTCATACTCAACCAATACTGGACAAGTATTGTTCAACTAAGACGTGGCATTTGTGCCAGTGGTCAGAACGCTTGCCGAAAGATAGCGATATGTTTCTCTGGGATGGAAATGGTGTTGTCTGGAGCCACCCCGATGGCCCAATCGGCTTAGCACCAGAAGCCTCTGAGATCGTTCGGACGGTTATCACTGAAAGACCACGAGAAGTACTCCTGTCGTCGCTCCGGAATACTGTCGCCCAGATGAGCATGATCAAGTTAGGGGATACGCTGCATTCGGATTATCTGGATTCGACGGTTGAGAAAGTCTTGCAGCAATACTTCCCGGACGCTGAAGTACAACGTTTTCAATCGTCGTTGCAAGCCCGCGATGAATTGCTTACTGAGGGCTTGTTGGGGCAATTAGAACTTTACAACTTAGTGATTCAGACTGTTGTTGTTCTGTCTACGGTCCTGTCGTTGTATCTATTATTTACCAGACCTAAGGTTGCAGGTCCTCTGGTCTTAATGATGTGCGTGGGTTTTGTAGCTAACGCACTTGCGACCGGTGCCTTGTCCAAGCCGCACGACCGTTATCAGGCAAGAGTTTCATGGTTGTTACTTTTGCCGCCTGTGTTGCTGATTGGTCGCCGGTCAACAAAATAATCGTCTGAGCTGAGATATGTCTACAAAAAAACTGCAGACTTGATTCGAGCGACTATTTAGTGGATGATTCAAGGATAATTTTATTCATCCATTCATCCATCATCGAGAGAAGACAATCATGGCACGCATTGACTACGCAGATCTGAATCATGCCGAAATCAAACCTTTAGTTGATCGCATTGTCGCCGAGCGTGGCAAAGTGTTGCACTTGTATCAAATGCTTCTTAACGCACCGCCGGTCGCTGAAGGCTGGCTGACTTTTCTGACCGCAATCCGTCAAAAAAGCACGCTCTCACCGGCTTTGCGAGAGCTGGTTATTATGCGTGTCGCGGTAATTAACGGTGCACCTTACGAAGCTGAGCAACATGCGCCGATTGCGCTAAGAGAGGGTGTCACTCAGGCTCAACTAGATGATCTGGATAAGTGGTCTGAATCAGAAAAATTTGATGCTACACAGCGTGCAGTGCTAGCTTATACGGACGCTATGACTAAAAATGTGCAAGTGCCTGCCGAAGTTTTTGCGAAAGTCAAAGACGTCGTCAACGATCGACAACTGGTTGAACTCACTGCGACTGTTGGTGCCTACAACATGGTTTCGCGTTTTCTAGAGGCGTTGCAGATACATTCTCACGATCAGCAATAATCTTGCTGATCGTCAGGTCTGGGGTCTAAGGCTTATCAAAAGACTATAAGAACCCAATCGAGATCCACGGCACGCAAGCGACGATCACGATGCCGATGAAGAGGGCCAGTAAATAGGCCAGAATCGGTTTGATTCCTGCATCGGGATTGACGTTACCAATTGCACAGGCTGCGTAATATCCTACGCCTACTGGCGGTGCAAATAGACCAAGACCCATTGACAGCACCACTACCATTGCGTAGTGCACCTCATGTATTCCCAACTGTTTGGCAATCGGGAAGAGCAGTGGACCAAATAACACAATGGCTGGAATCCCTTCGAGTACCGAACCGAGTACGACGAAGATCAACAGCGATACGGCCATGAACATACCTGCGCCGCCTGGCATCGAAGCCATCAATTGCGCCAACCACTTCGAGAAGCCTGACTGAGTTAAGCCCCAGGCCATAGCGGTTGCAGTACCGATAATTAACAGGATGGCACCAGACAATGATGCCGTGCTGACCAACATCGGAATCAGTCGCTTGTAGTCAAATTGTCGATAGACAAGGATACCGGCAACGATGGCGTAAACGATACCGATCGTTGAGACCTCTGTGGCGGTTGCCACCCCTTCGATAACGGTTGCTCGAATAACAAAGGGTAGGGCGAGCGCAGGAAAGGCGATCAAAAACAGTTTCAGAATTCTCAGTAATGGGGTTGCTTTGACGCCACTGATATCCTCGTTACGATTGCGAAACCAAACGACTAAACAGAGCATGGCGCCAAGCACAGCGGCAGGTAACAAACCGCCCGTGAATAAAGCTGCGATTGAAACACCCGTTACTGAGCCAATCGTAATCAGTACCAGGCTGGGTGGCACCGTTTCAGTTTGAGCACCTGTGGCAGATAACAGCGCGACGAGATCACCCTCTGGCGCCCCACGTTTTTTCATTTCAGGAAAAAGGGCGGGAGCAACTGCTGCCATATCAGCAGCTTTAGATCCAGAAATACCTGATACCAGGTACATGGCTCCGATCAGCACATAAGACAAGCCGCCTTTCACTCGCCCCAGAATACTGGCAAGGAATTCGACCATCGCCCGCGCCATGCCAGTCATCTCGATCAGTAATCCCAGAAACACAAATAGTGGGACAGCCAGGAGGATCAGGTGAGACATGCCGTCATTCATTCGACCAATCATCACCGACAAGGGTGTACTGGTACTTAAGGCAAGGTAGCTAAGTGTGCCCAAGCCAAAGGCAAAGGCGATCGGGATACCCAAAAATACAGTGGCACCCACAACTCCGACAAAAAAGATCAGCAGGTTGATACGACCTAGATCTTCAAAAAGTGGCTCAGCAAGCCAGAACGCACCGATAATCCCGCCGACGATGGCAGCCGCCTGGATCATCTGTTTGGGTGTTGAAGTCCGCCCGAGTCTGATGACCGCGAACAGAGCCATTAACAAGACGCCGACCGGCAGCGCGGCTGCGCGCCAGCTGTTCGGAATATCCAGCGCTGGTAAGGTGATATCAATCTCTTCAATCGAGTTGATTAAAGCTGGCCACGCAATCAGTACTAAAAAAGCGAGCGATGCAAAGAGAGCGACTGTCTCGAGCAACGCGCGTCTCTGTGGCGACAGACTGCTGACCAAAGCAGTCATGCGCATATGCTCGCCACGTCTAAAGGCGACAACAGAGCCCATCATCGCCATCCAGATGAACAAAATAGATGCAAGCTCATCTGACCAGACTAAAGGGTGGTGGAGAGCGAAGCGAAAGATCACGCCCGCTAGCAGCACAACGATGTCCGCCAAAACTAGCATCGCGGCTGGGATTTCTACCATCCATCCCAGCGTGCGATCCAGCTTAGTCAAAATAGGGTGTGCGTCAACCTCGTCTTGAGGCTCGTGAGAGCCGTGTGGCGCAACCGTCATGCAAGCTTACCTGTGTATTTCTCAAGAGTGGCCCAAGCGGCATCACCGAATTTGGTTTTCCACTCAGAATAGAAGCCAGCAGAGATCAATTTCTGACGCAAGGACTCTTTATCCACTTGATTGACGAGCATGCCATTTTTTTCCAAGACGGCTTGCAGCGATCCGTTAAGCGCCGCAACTTCGGCGCGTTCTACGATCGCGGCGTCTTCCATCGCTTTAGCAATGACTTTGCGTGCGTCATCAGGCAGACGCTCCCAGGCCTTCTGGTTCACTAATTGCCAGTAGCCGTCCCACATGTGGTTTGTTAAGGATAGATACTTTTGTACCTCGTAGAGCTTGGCGGTTTCAATCACAGCCAGCGGATTCTCCTGACCTTCAACGATCTTTGTTTGCAAGGCCGAATAGACCTCGGCAAAGTTGATCGAAGCAGGTGCAGCGCCGAACGCTTTGAACATTGACGTCCACAAGGGCGAGGGCGGCACGCGTAATTTCATGCCATCCAGATCTGCAGCCGTCTTAACGGGTTTAGTTGAGGTCGTGATTTGTCTGAAACCGTTGTCCCAGATTTTTTCTTGTGCGAACAAGCCTTTCTTGCCGATCTCTGAGCGCATGTAAGCACCAAGATCGCCATCCATGGCCTTCCAGACAGCGGGGTAGTCTGGGAAGGCGAAACCTAGCCCAGAGATGCCTGCTGCAGGCACGAGCGTTTGTAAGATCAGGCTGGCGATTGAGAAGATTTCAATCCCGCCATTACGCACCTGACTCAACATGTCGGTGTCATTACCCAGTTGGTTGTTAGGGAACACCTGGATTTCAACCAACCCAGCCGTACCCGCTTTAACAGCAGCGGCGACCGACTCTGCACCTTTGTGCAGAGGATGGGTGACCGGTAAGTTGTGCGCGTATTTGTAGTTAAATTTTGCTTTCTGGGCGAAGCTCGCAGTGAAGGGTGAAGCGATTGCTGCAGCGCCAGCGCCAAGAATAAGACTGCGACGTTTAATGGTCATTTTTTTGTCTCCTGAATAATGAGACGTTTTTAACATGACCAATATCGCTTGAGGGCCTACTTTACTGACGTTCTAGGGTTGTCCCTAGTGACTTGCATGTAAATGCATGTCGACTTTACGTCAGTTCAAGGATCTCGCCTCTTTCTATCAACAAGCGTTTGATGTCTTTTTTAACGATTTTGCCGTAGCCGGATTTCGGCATCGTGTCCCAGAAGAAAAATTTACGTGGCCAACGGTACTTGGCGCAGCGATCTTCAAGGTGAGCGAGCAGCTCGGCGTCCGTCACGTGTTTTGCGTCCTCCCGCAGGACGATGACTGCCACACCGATCTCGCCCCACTTTTCATCGGGTACGCCAAGAATCGCGATTTCTGCAACTGCAGGATGTGTCAGCAGCACTTCTTCTACTTCTTTTGGATAGACGTTGGAACCGCCGGAAATATACATGTCTGACTCACGGCCGGTGATGTAGAGAAGTCCTCGGTCATCGAGCCGGCCAAGATCACCGGTATGGAACCATCCGCCCCGTAACGCTTTTTTTGTTGCCTCTTCATTGCCGTAATAGCCGACAAAAACGGCGGGACCTCTGCAACAGATTTCACCAATTTCACCGGTCGCAACGGGTTGGCAATTTGCATCAAGAATTGCGACCTCCATCCCAGTTCGAGGACGACCGCACGAACCCACATTGGCGTTCGGATCGTCGTCCTCAGCTGAGTGCATGTCTGGTGGCAGGACCGTGATGTTGCCAGTTACTTCGCCCAGGCCAAAATATTGCACCAATACTTTGCCCAGCTTTTGCAACGCACGTTTTTGGTCGGCTCGGTACATAGGCGCACCGGCATAGATCATGTAACGCAAAGAGCTGTGATCGTATTGATCCACAGCGGGATGCTCGACCAGCATCTTGACGATAGTCGGTACCGTAAACAGATTAGTAACGCGGTGTTGTTCGACCAGTTGCCAGAATTGCTCGGGGTCAAAGCGCTCGCTTGGCATCAATATTGACGCAGCGCCTCGCGCTACATTCAGCAGAGCGTGCACACCCGCCCCATGCGACAGCGGTGCCACGACAATCGACACGTCATGCTCGGTCGTACCCGGCGCCAAGTCAGCCAGATGGTTAGTAACCACAAAGGCTAATTGTGCATGTGTCAACACCCCCGCTTTAGGTTTGCCTGTCGTGCCTGAGGTATAGAAAAACCACAGCGGATCATCCGCGTCAACAGTAGCCTCTACGGCCGTTTGCCCAAGGTGCGCAGCAATAAGATCTTCGTAGCTGTGTTCGTGCGCGCGCGGACGACCGATGGTGATTACGTGCCGAATGAGTTTGGCTTCAGCGAGCACGGCATCCACGTGTCCAGAAAAAATATCCTCGGCCACCATGGCCACCGAATCACTTGAGGCTCCAAGATAGGCCACTTCGTTGGGCGTCAGGCGAAAATTCGTAGGCACCCACACGCAGCCCATTTTGAAAGCAACCCAGCAGAACTCGAACATTTGCAGATTGTTACGAGACTGCATCAATATCTTGTCGCCCTTATTGATGCCTAATGCTCGCAGGGCGTTCACCATCGCATCCACACGATCGTTCACTTGCGACCAGGTCCAAGCCTGATCGCCTTGTCTTAGTGCAGTGTGATGCGGATAGAGCTTTGCAGTGTGGGTCAACAAACGACCCAGGTTCATGACTTGCGCTGCGTTCAAGTCGCCTCCAACACGCTCAGATAGTTAGCGACGGCGGCACCGCCCATGTTGAACACTGCGCCCACACGAGCGTTTGGGATCTGCATATCGCCGGCCGTGTTCGATAATTGCATTGCGGCCATGACGTGTTGCGAGACGCCAGTCGCGCCGATTGGATGGCCTTTCGACTTCAAACCACCCGACGGATTGACCGGAAGTTTGCCGTCTTTTCGTGTGACGCCATCGAGGATCACGTGTGCGCCTTCACCGTGCTTGGCGAGACCCATTGCCTCATACTCAAGCATCTCGGCAATCGTGAAGCAATCGTGTGTCTCGACAAAGTTGACATCGTCAAGCGTCAAGGCAGCGTCTTTTAAACCCTTGGACCAGGCCATTGCAGTCCCTTCGAACTTGGTTGGGTCGCGACGTGACAAAGGTAAAAATTCGTTTACTTGCGTACGCGAACGCCATCTGATCGCAGGAACTTTGGCACCCACCAGTGGTTGATTGGATAACACCAGCGCCGCGGCACCGTCCGACACCAGCGAGCAATCCGAGCGTTTGAGCGGGCCGGCAACAAAAGGGTTTTTCTCAGAAGGATTGCGGCAGAAATCAAAGCCCAGATCGCGTCGAAGATGGGCGTAGGGGTTATGCACCCCGTTGGCGTGATTTTTGGCGGCAATCGCAGCCAGCGCATCGGACTGATCACCGAAGCGGTTGAAATACTCTTGGGCGATTTGACCAAACACACCAGCAAAACCACCAGGGGTATGGCCTTCTTCTTGAACGTAAGACGCTTTCAGTAAGATGTCACCGATCTGTTGGTTGGGAAGCGTGTTCATCTTCTCCATACCGATTACCAGAGCGTGACGGATACGACCACTGGCCAGCGCATCCAGCGCGTTGTGGATTGCTGCTGAACCAGTTGCGCAGGCGTTTTCCAAACGAACGGCCGGTGTATGTCGGAACTCAGGGATGGCAACAGCGGCTAAGGAAGCACTGAAATCCTGTGGTACGAAGCCGTTATTGAAATGACCCATGTAGATCGCATCGATATCACCAGGCTCAAGGCCCGCGCTGTCGAGTGCTGGATACACGGCGTCGCGAATCAACTGCTCAAGCGTCATGTTGTCGAGTTTGCCAAACGGGGTGTGACCCCAGCCAACGATATAGGGTTGATTCATGATTGATTGCTCCTGAGTGTTGGGATGCCTACGCCTGAGGCGTCGAAACCGCCGTCGACTGCTAAAAACTGACCGTTGATGAAAGCTGCGTTTTCACTACACAAAAATCCCACAGCGTTAGCGATTTCTTCAGTGGTCGCGTAACGATTCATGGGGATGGCATCGTAATAATCTGAACGAATGGCGACGCTGTGCACGAGTTTTGCCATCTCGGTGTCAACAGGTCCCGGGCAAACAGCATTTGATCGGATCCCCTCGGTACCCAACTCGACCGCTTGCTGCTTGGTGAGGTGCAACAGAGCTGCTTTGCTAGTACCGTAGGCAATTCGCAAGGTGCTTGCACGCAAGCCTGAAATCGAAGCGATATTGACAATGGCACCGCCTTTGCCACCTTTACGCATGACCGGAATACATGCTTGAGAACACAGGAAGGCGCCGTCAAGATTCGTGCCGAGTACGTACCTGAACTCTTCGAACGTCGTTTCAGTAATCGGTTTGAACACGGCCACACCGGCATTGTTCACCAAGGCATCGATACGACCGAATTTAGCCGTCACTTGATCCACAGCACTTTGCACTTGATCTGGCTTGGAAATATCACAGACGATGGCAAGCGCACGCTCGGTATTGAGCTCACGTTCTGTCTTGGCCAAGGTGGTTGAGTCGATATCTATGAGCACCACACGGTACTCATGCGCGAGAAACCAGTTAGCGATTGCCAGACCAATCCCCCGGGCAGCACCGGTCACAAATGCGACCGGTTGCGAATTGTTTTTATCAGTCATACGTTGTCTCTAATTTTTTTATCATTATCGTCTATTTTTAGTTTGCTTTTATGCCCGCCTTCTTGGTGACAGGCCCATAAACCTTAAAGTCTCTGGTTATCTCGGCGGCGAAAGCCTCTGGCGTACCTGGGCTTGCAATAATCCCGGAGATTTGCAATTGCTCTTTGACTTCGTCGGTGTTCAACAGGCTATTGATCTCTTTATTCAAAAACTCAACAATTGCCGGTGGCGTTTTTGCTGGGGCTAATACACCGACCCAGGAGTTCAGTTCGACGCCGTCAACACCTGACTCAACAAAAGTTGGTACGTTGGGGAAAACCACTGAACGTTTGGCGCTTGGCACGGCAATCGGGATGAGTTTTCCTGCATCGATGTACTGAGTCACGGAAGACGCTGAGGCGAAAGCCAGTGGAATATGCCCAGCCAGTACATCTGCAGCGGCCGGCCCACCTCCTTTGTACGGGACATGAACCAAGTTAGCCCCCGATTGTTGTTTTAACAGTTCACCGGCAACGTGAGTGATACTGCCATTGCCCGATGTGCCATACTCCAGCCCTTTACCGTTGGACTTGGATAAGGCCACCACGTCGGCTAGTGTCTTAACAGATACACCAGGGTTCGCGACAATAATGATGATTGAGTTGCCAATTTTTGCAATCGGCGCAAAGTCTTTCAGTGCATCGAAACCGATTTGTTCGTATACATGCGGGTTGATCACCAAAGTCCCGTCTAGGACTAAAAGCAGGGTATAGCCGTCTGGCTCGGCCTTGGCGACGAGTTGGGCACCAATATTGCCCGAAGCCCCTGGCTTATTTTCAACAACGACTTGCTGGTTCAGTCTTTTTGCTAGGGCGCTTGCAACGATGCGACCACTCACGTCAGTCACACCGCCAGGTGCAAAAGGTACGACTAACCTGATCGGTTTATTGGGATAGGCCTGCGAGTGCGCGGGGTGCGGCACAAGCACGGCTAAAACAACAGTCAGTGCCCCCACCACCAAGCCTGCGAGCGAGGGCTGGCGGCCCTTTGTTCTATTAAGCATCAACATGTCAAGCCTTTAAGTCCCGTTGGATAAGCTGGGGTGTATAGCCAGCACTCGTCTCAAACTCTTGCAGAATGGAATAGTGATTAAGGCCAGGTCTGAGGTGCATGTTCACGGCACACCCATTTCGATGCAAATGCTCGGCAAAGTCTGTCGATTGTTTGATCCAGCCTGCAGGCTCTGCGCCACCAGCAAGCACTTCATATCGAACCCCAGCGGGCATTGCAAAGCGCATCGGGCTCATTAAAGGCACTTCGTGTTCAGTCATCTTTATTTCTTCATTCACTGAAATCTCGAGTACTGGAGAACACTCGTAGATACCACTGATAAGGTAGGCCTTTTTGACGATGTGATCAGGCAGCTGATACTGTTGCCCGGTTTGCGCCAGCGTCATGGCCAATAAGTGGGCGCCCGCTGAATGCCCAGCCACCAGCAAGCCTGGCTTGAAACCGAGAGCTGCAGACTGATTAGATAACCAAACAAGCCCATCCCTGATTTGTTGAGTAATCTGCGTGACCGTGACGCGCGGGCAAAGGTCGTAATTCATCAGCGCAACATTGCAGCCTGTCGGAAGCAACGAATTCGCTACGTAGGCAAAGTCTTTCTTATCCCGACCGCGCCAGAAGCCGCCATGAATAAAAACGAAAAGCGGCTTATCTGGCTGTTCACAGGGAAAATAATCCAGCGTCGTCAGTTCACTTGAGGCATAGTTCAGATCAGCCCGATGCGAGTAGGTCTCGTAAGCTCTTGCGCTTTGCTCGGCTCCTCTTTTGATGTAGGGTTCAGTGTCTGGCACTGATACGCGAGGATTGAATTCACGTTCGACTGCTTCGTTCATCATTTGTGGTTTTCTATACTAAGGGTGGGGAGCATCAAGCGTATCGCATTAACGCTTAGTGGGACAACTCATTCAGGAAATATGCTCTTGAGACGTCTTGATGGCATGAAAATTGCATCACGCTGTTTAATCTTAATCCTTCAGTTTCCTTTATAGAGATATCAACATGTTTCATCATCTCAAGTACTGTTTGATTGGCGTACTGATGGCTTTACCCAGCCTCTGCGGGCTGGCTTTAGCAGAGGATTCTGTAAAAGTATTGCGGCTGGTTCCCCAGAGCGATTTGAAGATTCTCGATCCGATATGGACAACCGGTTTTACAACCCGTAACCATGGCTTCATGATTTACGACCAGTTATTTGGTATCGATGCCCAGGGGAAAATCCAACCACAGATGGTCGATACCTATACCCAATCAGCGGATTTTAAGGAGTGGACCTTCACTTTACGCAAGGGGCTCGTTTTTAGTGACGGTGCACCCGTGACTTCTGAGGATGTTATTGCCTCAATCAATCGTTGGGCCAAGCGTGACGTCTTTGGTCAGGTGATGATGCAAGAAATCTCTATTTTTGAGCCGATTGATGAAACGCGCTTCAAAATGACTTTCAAGACGCCTTTCCCTATGGTGCTAGATGCGTTCTCCAAACAATCAGGCAGCCCGTCGTTCATCATGCCCAAGCGTGTTGCCTTGACTCCGGCTGATCAGCAGATCAAGGATTACATTGGTTCGGGTCCGTATGTCATCAAAATGGATGAATACAAGCCTGGCTCAAAAATTGTCTATCTTAAAAACGAGAAATACATCCCTCGCTCAGAAGAGCCTTCCGGGACAGCTGGAGGCAAGCGCGTCTATGTCGATCGGCTCGAATGGGTTGTGCTAAAAGATGCACAAACTCAGGCTAATGCCATCGCTGCCGGTGAAGTTGACATGATTGAGCTCATGCCGCCCGAGCAGTATGCAAATTTAAAAGCCAATCCCAAGTTAGAAATCATCAAACCCATGCCTTCGGGTGCTGCCTTTATGCATCTGAACCATTTGATCCCACCTTTCGATAATCCGAAGATAGCGCAGGCCGCGATTATGGCGCTTAATCAGGAGGCCCTGATGCGAGCGCAATTCGTCAATAAGGATCTCTATCGCACCTGCACTTCGATTTACCCCTGCGGGTCGCCGCTCATGTCTTCGGAAACGAGTTATTTCACTGGTAAACCGCAATTTGAAGCTGCAAAAAAGATGCTTAAAGAAGCGGGCTATGACGGCAAACCGGTTTCATTGCTGTACCCGACCGACCTCGCAACGATTAATAAATTCCCCCCGGTGTTGGCACAGTTACTTAAGCAGGCGGGTTTCAATGTTGATCTGCAATCCATGGACTGGGCTTCGGTTCAGACTCGTCGAGCTAAAAAAGACTTGCCTGAAAATGGAGGCTGGAATGTCTTCATCACTGGCTTTGGCTATCCCGACATGATGAATCCCCTGTTTTTTCCTCCGCTCACGGGTAATGGTGAGAAGGGCTGGTTTGGCTGGACGACCGACCCGAAGCTGCAGCAACTTAAAGCCGATTTCATGATGGCACCCGACCAGGAAGCGCGAAAGAAAATCGCAGTCGCGTTGCAGTTACAGAATTATGAAACCGGCATTCTTGCAAAGGTAGGTGACTACAACTACAACTCCGTCGTACGTAAAGGGATAGTCACTGGTTTGCTGTACGCGCCAGTCAATGTGTTCTGGAACCTGAAGAAGAACGGACCCGATTAAGAAGCCTGACACAGTTAGAGTGCTAAGCTTTCACACACTCTTTAAACACTCAGGTTACATCCAATGAAAACGCTTCAGTTAGGGCAATCCGATCTTCAAGTCACCCCGATTTGTTTGGGGACCATGACCTTTGGTGAACAGGTCAACGAATCCTTGGCTCACACCATTCTGGATCATTCACTGGCCAGTGGAGTAAATTTTCTGGATACGGCTGAGATGTATTCAGTGCCGACAAAAGCCGAGACTTTTACGCTAACTGAGAAAATCATTGGCAACTGGATCGAACAACGGGCGGGCGTGCGAGAAAAAGTCGTGATCGCAACCAAGGTTGCTGGACCGTCGCGCGGGATGCCCTGGATTCGAGAAGGCAAACCGAATCTGACTGCTGCTGATATCGAACAAGCCTGTAACGACAGTCTAAAAAGACTGAAGACAGACTACATTGATCTCTACCAGATTCATTGGCCAGTCAGACACGTGCCTGCTTTTGGTGTCATGTATTTTGATCCAGCGAAAGATGGCGAGAATCTCACACCAATACTCGAGCAGCTTGAAGCGCTGGGCCGCTTGGTCAAAGCAGGCAAAGTCAGGCATATCGGACTCTCTAACGAGACACCCTATGGCGTTCACGAGTTTATTCAACTGAGTGAAAAGCATGGTTTGCCAAGGGTAGCAAGCGTCCAGAACACCTACTGCTTGCTGAATCGGACGGTGGAAAATGCGTTGGATGAGACCTTGCATCGTCTCGGCGTTGGCTTACTTGCCTATTCACCTTTGGGTGTTGGTTTGCTAACCGGCAAGTATGACAAGAGCGGCATCGTGGGGCCAGACGCGCCACCGGGCACCAGATTGTCCGGTTACGAGAGCGTGCGCAAGCAGCGCTGGGGGCGGCAAATCGCCTTTGATGCAGCCTTGCGTTATAACAACCTGGCTCGAGAGCATGGTTTGACGCCGACGCAGATGGCCTTAGCCTTTTGCTATCACAACTGGCACGTCGCCAGCACCATCATCGGGGTGACCTCTTTGGCTCACCTTGACGAGAATCTGGATGCGTTTAATATCACACTAAGTACAGAGGTTTTGGCGGCGATTGACGAGATTCGTTTCGACATTCGCGATCCTGCCTACTAAGCCCATTCACTGAGGAGACCTGACGATGATTCGTTTTAAACAAGTAGTCCTGGCGAGTTTGCTCTCGCTAGCTGCCGCTTTGATGCCCCCAAGCCACGCTGCAGGCACACTGAGTATTGCTGCTAGCGCAGGTGATCCAGGTAGCTGGGATCCAATCGATACCTTTCTGGTCACATGGGGTGGCGTAGGCAGTCAGATTTATGATGGTTTGACGATGCGCACAGCCGACATGAAGTTAGTGCCCGGTCTGGCAACTTCATGGGAAATGTTAGACAAAGATTCAAGGATTCGCTTCAAACTGCGTCAGAACGTTAAGTTCCACAATGGTGAGCCCTTCAATGCTGACGCGGTGAAGTTCACTTTTGATCGTTTGCTGGGCCCTGAAGGCGCAAAAGGTGCGCAGCAGTCGAACTACAACGCAATCAAAGAAGTCAAAGTCATTGATCCATTCACCGTTGATTTCCTTTTGTCACGAGCAGACCCAGTTTTGCTGACTAAACTGGCCGGTTATGGCGGCATGATCGTGCCACCCAAATATGTGACAGAGAAGGGCGAGGAATTTTTTAACGCAAACCCAGTCGGCACGGGTCCGTTCAAATTTGTGGATTACAAACCCAAAGTGAGTTTGACGCTTGCGCGCAATGCAGACTATTGGGATGGCGCACCAAAACTTGACGGCCTGGTATATCGCTTCATTACCGAGCCTGCAACTCAGGTTGCCGAGCTGCAAGCTGGTCGTTTGGATATCGCGACCACAATCCCCACCAGCATGCTTGATGTCGTAGCCAAAGACGCTAAATTAAAAGTCGAAAGCATCAACGGACCAGTCACTCTGGCGCTGCGCTTCAATACGAAAGAGGGCATCACCAAAGACGTTAACGTGCGTAAAGCGCTCGTGATGGCAGTTGATCGAGCGACCATAGTGAAACAGATTCTTGGTGGCAACGCCGAACAAGTTGCCAGTTTTCAAGGCAAGTTATCCTTCGGTTTTGACCCCGCACTCAAGTCTTTACCTTTTGATCCTGCAGGTGCCAAAAAACTGTTGCAAGCAGCAGGTGTGCCTGCTGGCGCTGCGGTTCAGATTGATTTTCGCGGGCCGGATAGCAACTTCCGGGAAGTCGCTCAGGCGATTGCTGGGTATCTTCAAGCCGTGGGAATCAAAGCTAACTTGAAGGGTTATGAGACGTCAGTGCTACTGAATGACATCATCCCTAACGGCAAAACCGGTGAGATGTGGCAGAACCAGTGGGGCGGTTGGACCTTTGATTATGACAACACGGCATATGCGATGTACCACAGCGGCCAGCGTTGGAACCCCTATGACAAAGATGCTGCGCTAGATAAGTTGCTTGAATCTCAGCGTGACACCTATGACCAACAAGCGCGTCAAAAGACGTTACGTGAAATCGCACAGTATGTCTCGGATCAGGCTTTAGAAATGCCCTTGTATAGCTTGAACACGATTTACGGGATTAACAAGAGAGTTCAAAACCTGACCTTGCCAGCAGATGGTCGGTTTCGTTTTATCAACGAATCGATTCAGTAATGATGCGCTCGGGTGACATCAATTGACCGGATTTATCGCCAAGCGTTTACTGCAAGCGGTCTTTGTTGTTTTCGTAGTCACGTTGTTGGTTTCCTGGGCAGTGCGTATGACGGGCGATCCTGCCCTCATGCTCATCCAGGGTGCTGGCAGCGTGACAGAGCAAGACTTGATAAATATTCGTCAGGGTCTTGGGCTCAATAAGCCTTTTGTGCAGCAGTACTTCAGCTTCATTTCTGCCCTGATGCATGGTGACTTTGGGCGCAGCTTCCTTGGCGGTACTTCTGTGACGCTTTTAATCGGGGATGCGCTTCCAGCTACCTTGGCTTTGACCTTTTGCTCCTTGTTTTTATCTTTGTTGTTGTCGATTCCGCTAGGCATTCAAGCAGCGGTGCACAAAGGCGGTTGGTCCGATCAGTTGATTCGAATCGTCTCGCTGGTTGGCTTGTCTTTTCCTAACTTCTGGCTGGCAATTATGCTGGTGCTGGTGTTCTCGATTGCGATCCCGATTTTTCCACCCTCAGGGATGGACGGTTTGTCGAGCCTGGTATTGCCTGCGATTACGATGGGTATCATTCTGACGGCAACTAATGTGCGTCTTGTCAGAACGACGATGCTAGAGACTTTGTCAGCTCAATACATCACGGTGGCCCGCAGCAAAGGCTTGCGCGAGCAAGTCGTTTTATACAAACATGCCCTGCGCAATTGTGCCATCCCGCTGATTACTTTTATCGGTCTGCAATTTGGCAGTTTGATAGGAGGGATTGTGGTCGTTGAAAAAGTCTTTAACTGGCCCGGCCTTGGCACGCTGGCTTTTGACGCGATCTCTGGGCGTGACTATCCCGTTTTGCAATCAACCGTGACAGTGCTTGCCCTGTTGATTGTGACAGTTAACTTGCTGACCGATATTCTGTACGGCTTGGTGGATCCAAGGGTGCGGATCAAATGAGTGAGCAAGTGTCTGCAGGGGTTAGGCCGGGCGTCTCACTTGAGTTAGCGCTCGGTACCTTGTTAACGGGTGGTCTTTTTGCGTTGGTGGTTTTGTCGGGATGGGTATTTCCGGATGAAGGCATGGGGATGGATCTGGCTGCACGTTTGCAGAGACCGTTACAGTCATGGATGCATATGCTGGGAACAGACCCACTTGGCCGTGATGTTTTGGCGCGTGTGGCGGTCGGAGGACGTGTCTCGCTCACTGTCGGTTTAGTGTCGGTGGCAGGTGCGTCTGCATTGGGGATTTTGATTGGTCTGATCGCTGGTTATTACCGCGGTGTTTGGGAGATCATCCTGATGCGTTGTGCCGACATCCAATTGGCACTTCCGTTTATCCTGATCGCGATCACCTTTATCTCGATTCTGGGCGGCGGCCTGTTCAACATTATCTTTTTTATGATCATCTCGCAGTGGGTGCAATATGCGCGCCTGGTGCGCGGCCTGGTCTTGACCTTGCGCGAACGCGAATTTATTGTTGCGGCCCGAGCTATTGGCGTCGGTGATTTTTTAATCATCTGGCGGCATTTGTTACCTCACTTGCGTGGTCCCATCATCGTCTTGATGACTTTGAATATTGCCCACAATATTCTGCTTGAAAGCAGTCTGACCTTCCTGGGTTTGGGCGTTGATCCAGCCACACCAAGCTGGGGTGGCATGCTTGCAGACGGTCGTAATTATTTGCAGACAGCCTGGTGGGTCAGTGTGTTTCCTGGTCTTGCCATCATGTCGTGTGTACTTGGTTTAAACCTGCTCGGTGATTGGTTGAGAGATAAAACTGATCCAACAAGCCAACATTGAGGTACCTGCAGTGATTGAATCGGGCAAGGCCACCATTTATCAGCAGACCATTGCCACCACTGGCTCATCATTGGTCGAGCAAATCAAACAAGATCCACATGACTGGCAGGACAAAGCAGTCGAATTATGGCTATTCGAGGGAGTTCGTGCTCGGCAAGCCCTGACTGAGCAGCTCAATGCGCTGGGCGTTCAAGTCGTGATCCGTAGTGCTTATAAACCGCTTGTTCACTGGTTTGCTGAAGAGGTTCATGCAACCGGTTTGGGACAAAATCTTAGTGCAATCGAGATTCGTTATCCTGTCGATAGTTCGACAGATCGCTTACGGTTCTTATCTGAAGCGTATCCGTTGGATGTCTTGTGCCCTGGTGTCTCGCCTAGTTGGGTTGCGCTGGATCCCTCGGCTGAGCATGAGTATCAGGTTCTGTTGACCTACGAGGACGGCGTGGCCCGTTCGTTCAACGTTTTCGCACCGAATGAGCAGATCAAAGACCACCTGGGTTGCGATACCTTGGCACCGACTGGGTATTTGAAGGTGATGAATCAGTCAACCGGGCAAGTATTAAAGTCGCTGGTACTTCAAACTGAGATTCAGATTGCCTATCAATCGATCATGCAGGCAATTAAAAGTTATGCCTGGGGTACGCAAGAACCTTATTTTGAGCGCTTGCATGTAAGAGTTGATCTGCCTGGGTCTGAGCTGATAAGCGCAAACGGGGATTTTCTGGCGAGCACCTACGAGGCCTTGCACGAGGATCTGTATTTTTCGATTCTTGAATTCTTTCAGCATTATTCGGGTAGGCCGACTGGCGACAGAGGGTTGCAGCCGGGGCAAATCGTGCCGGATATCAGAATGGTTGAAACGGGTGCTAGTTCGGCAATCGATGGTAACTCTGTGTCAATTGAGATCACCGTTATTCATGGACGTAGTGCGCTCGAGCCACTTGTCGGGCCACCCTCTGCGACGACCCTGCTGCAGTCCTATCGGATGCTTGAGACGGTTGACCGGGCTTTGACGCACACTCAAATAGACGACGTATTGGGTCGAATCAACGGGGACGCCTTCTCATTCGAATCCTGGCAAGGCAGAACGTTGCGAGGCAAGTATCGACCAGGGTCGATGCCGGGAGTCGTTGTAACAGGTGGCCAACACGCGAACGAATCCACTGGAGTTGTCGGTGCTTTGCGTGCAGCCCAGTGGCTAGAAAGTGTGCCTGAGGCGAATTTTGCAGTAATCCCGCTAGAAAACCCTGACGGCTATCAGTTGTTTCACGAGTACTGCGCGATCCATCCACGCCACATTAATCATGCCGCGCGTTACACAGCGCTGGGTGATGATCAGGAGTACCGTGAAAAAGCGCCCTGGTTTGAGCGCCAGGGTCGTATGCATGCCTTGCAAATCACGGATGCGCAATTGCACCTCAGTCTGCACGGATACCCAGCACACGAGTGGACTCGTCCCTTCAGTGGCTATCTGCCTCGCGGCTTCGAGCTCTGGAGCGTACCCAAAGGCTTTTTTCTGATCGTGCGTTACCGCGCAGAATGGCAACAAAAAGCGGCGACATTGCTCGATAGATTGGTTGAAGGTTTGGCCGCTGTAGAAGGCCTAGCTGCCTACAATGCCGAACAGCTTAAGCGTTACGAAACCTACTCGGGTAAAGTACCCTTTGAGGTCAAGCGCGGCATTCCCTGCTTGTTCATACAAAACGACAAACAAACCCCCGGTGTCGTCATCGTGACTGAAATTCCTGACGAAACCATTTATGGCAGCGCATTCACCTTCGCGCATCAGGTGCAAACAGAGACTGTCAAACTCGCTTGCTCTATCTGGTGGGATCTGTTGCGGGATCCAGTGCAATGATTTTTACGTTTCTTGTTGCAAGCATCGTTTTGGCGGTCACTCCGGGGCCTGGCGTTTTTTATGTGATAACCAGAACGCTCTCTCAGGGTAAGCGTGGAGGGCTGGTGTCGGTTGCGGGTGTCGCGATTGGTAATTTCGGTAATGCCCTGTTTGCAGCTATCCTTTTGGCAGGCATTTTTGCGGTATCTTCCTGGGCGTTCGTCGTCATCAAATACGCGGGTGCAGCCTATCTGATATACATGGGCATCGCAGCTTGGCGCAACCAAACCTCTACTAAGGTCGCATCTGACTTTAAAGAGCAATCGGATCGGCAAATCTTCAAGGACGGATTTTTTGTTGCGCTGTTAAATCCCAAGACTACCGTTTTTTACACTGCCTTCTTGCCGCAGTTTATGCGCGACCATGAGAATGTGATGGGGCAAACCATTTTCTTGGGATTCATCTTTGTGATCACTGCGGCGCTCACCGATGCGACCTATGTCATGCTGGCCAACCAGATCAGACCTGATTTTGCGTCGTCAGAGAAAGGTAGGGCAATCGGCAGGTATGTGACCGGAGCCGCTTTTGTCGCCTTGGGGCTGTTTACCGCGTTTGTGGATTTGAATTTTGGTTAATCTGCAGCCAAGCGATTAAGCGTTATCACGCTGCGAGCCACCAAGTAGACTATAACTAGATCAACCTGTTTTTACTTGCCAAATCCTATGAACTTACTTGATCTGCTCTTTCTTGTTACGGGCCTTATTTTCGGTGCCGTGTTGACCTGGGTAAGCCTCGGCAGCCGTATCGCGGCTAACGTCAAGCTTGCAGAAGCCGCAATCCGTGCCGAGCTGGGCGGTGACGTTATTCGTTTAACCAGCCAGCTGGAGGCCGAACGCAAACAGTTTGAGTTCGAACGCGCGCAAGCTACAAAAAACCTGACGTTTTTGCAAGAAGCCAAAGATGAAATGTCCAATCGTTTCAAAACACTCGCGCAAGAGATCCTCGAAGACAAGTCTCAACGCTTTACAGAGCAGAATAAAACCAACATTGGACAACTGCTTGAACCCTTGCAGACTAAGCTGAAGGATTTCCAGGATCAGGTGCAAAAGTCCTACGTTGACGAAAACGTTCAGCGAGGCGCTTTGGCCGCCCAGGTGCGTGAGCTGATGGCGATGAACAAACAGCTCAGTGACGAGGCTCAAAATCTAACCAGTGCACTTAAAGGGTCTAACAAAACCCAAGGTAATTGGGGTGAAATGATTCTTGCTCGCGTGCTGGAGAACTCTGGCTTGCGCAAAGGACACGAGTATGACGTTCAGCAAAGTCACACACTTGAGGACGGAAGCCGACTGCAACCAGACGTAGTGATACATCTACCTGAAGATCGGCATTTAGTGGTCGATGCCAAGGTCTCGTTAACTGCTTACGAGAAATACGCGTTAGCCACCGAGGACAAGGATCGTGAAGCAACGGCTAAGCTGCATCTGGATTCAGTTCGCGCGCACATCAAAGGTTTGTCGCCTAAAAACTATCAAGATTTATATCAGTTGAAATCGCTTGATTTTGTCTTGATGTTCATCCCGATAGAGCCTGCCTTTATGCTCGCAGTTACCCATGATAGCGACCTGTTTATGGATGCATGGGAGAAAAACGTTTTGTTGGTGAGCCCATCGACCCTATTGTTTGTCGTTCGTACGGTAGCTCATCTGTGGCGTCAACAGGAGCAAAGTGCAAACGCCCAGGAGATTGCTAAACAAGGTGCCGTGCTGTACGACAAGTTCACCGCTTTCGCCGCTGATCTTGAAAAAATCGGTGAGCGAATCAAGCAAACTCAGGCAAGCTACGACTCAGCGCACACAAAGCTCACAGGCAGAGGTTCTTTGGTTTATCAGGCTCAGAAACTCCAGCAATTAGGCGTCAAGCCCACAAAGTCTATGCCTGCTGGCTTATTGCAGGAGACCGATCACAACTCTCTTGAGTGATCGGTCCTGCTTGGGGTAATCTAAAACCACCAAGATCATTCATTACAAAAAAGGGGGACATCAACATGGCTATTTATGAATTACGCACGTACAGCGTCGTTGTCGGCAAAATGGGTGAAGTGACTGAGCTTTATAAATCTCTCGGCTGGCCAGCGTTGTCAAAGCATCCGCAAAAGCTGGTCGGCTATTTCACTGGTGACATCGGTGCGATCAACGAGATCATCCATCTCTGGAAGTTCGACGACGACGCCGATCGCCGCAGTTTCTGGAACGGTGTTTTCGGTGACGATCAGTTCATGGCTTTCGCCAAACAATTACGCCCTTTGCTCAAGCATCAAGAAAACAAATTAATGCTGGCAGCACCCTGGGGCCCGCATCCGTAATTTGTGGTCACACTTAAACTAAGGTAGCAACGACGGGCGTATGATCGGAAGGCTGTTCATTTGCCCGTGGTGCTTTATCGATGATGCAAGCGGTGCAGCGTGGGACTAGCGCGTTTGATAACAAGACGTGATCAATTCTTACCCCGGCGTTGCGCTTGAAGCCGTTCATGCGGTAATCCCACCAGCTAAATGATTTAGGCGCTTGTTCAAAGAGTCTGAATGAGTCTGTCAAGCCCAGATTAATGAGTTCTCTAAATGCTTCACGCTCAGGTTCAGACACCAAGACCTGCCCGACCCATTTCGCTGGGTCGTGGACGTCTTCGTCTGCGGGTGCCACGTTATAGTCGCCCAGTACTGCAATATGCTCATGGCGCTTGATTTCTTCTGCAAGCCACGCTTTGAAAGCCACATACCAGGCTAACTTGTACTGATACTTGTCGCTATCCAGTGCTTGACCGTTGGGACAGTAAGCGCTAATGACCCGTATCGTTGATTCGCCAAAGGGCAGGGTAGTTGCAATCACACGCTGTTGATGATCCTCAAAGCCCGGTATGTTTTTCGTGATGTCTGTGCCAGGCTCTCTGGATAAGATGGCAACCCCGTTATAAGTTTTTTGACCAGCCCAGTCAGCGTGATAACCGATATCGGTGAACGCTTGCAAGGGGAACTTGTCTTGATCGAGCTTTAATTCTTGCAAGCACAGCGCGTCTACAGGGTTCGCCGCAAGCCAGTCGAGGACCTGAGGTAGCCGGACTTTAAGAGAGTTGACGTTCCAGGTGGCGAGTTGCATGAGGGATTCTTTTTGAGCAAATATCGTAGAAGTGTAGATGCGATTAAGCTGGGTCGGGTCCGTGTCTAGATATAAATTTTAGTGACTCGCTTCACATTGCATAGCAGCTCATAAGAGATCGTACCTGCCAACTGAGCCACCTGATTGATGTCGATTTGCTTGCCCCAGAGCTCGACGTTGCTGCCAATCCTCGCCTCAGGCAGGTCTGTTAAATCGACGGTCAGCATATCCATCGATACTCGTCCAATCAGTTGGGTCAACCGGCCATCTACGGAAACCGGTGTGCCATTGGGTGCGCTTCGCGGATAGCCATCCGCATATCCGATAGCGACCAACCCCACGCGCGTTGGACGGCTAGCAATGAACTTGGCACCGTAACCAATGGGCTCACCGACAGCGATATTTCGTACGGCAAAGATCTCGCTTTTGAGCGTCATGACAGGGGTTAAGTCACTAACAGCCTCTGGCATGGGATCTGCGCCGTACATCATGATCCCTGCGCGTGCCCAATCACGTCGCGCGTGAGGCCAGGCTAATACCCCACCAGAGTTGCATAGGCTGCGATCCCCGGCTAATCCTTCCGTGGCACGATCAAAAGCCACAATCTGTCGTGCTGTCGCGTCATTATCTGGTTCATCGGATCGGGCAAAGTGCGTCATTAACGTCATGGATGCGACAGCAGCACAACGCTTGATCCGTTGATAGGCAGCCTGAACCTCATCAAGCGAAAAGCCCGCTCTGTGCATGCCCGAATCGACCTTGAGCCAAATATGCAGGCTATTAGGTGGCAAAGCTGCAGCTTCAAGCAGCTCTATCTGGCTATTCTGATGGATGACCGTCCAGATGTTTTGCTCAGAGACCCGAGCAAGATCCTCTGCGTCAAAAAACCCTTCCATGATCAGAATAGGAGAGTCGATCTTTGCCGCCCTCAGTTCAAAAGCCTCTTCGGGTATGGCAACGGCAAAGCCATCGACAATCGCTTGCAGGGATTTAGCACAAGCAATGGCACCATGCCCATAGGCATTCGCTTTGACGACAGCCAGTGCTCGACCACCGTGCAATCTGCGGGCTAGTTGATAGTTATTTTTTAAAGCAGTCAGGTCAATTTGTGCGTGAGACGGCCTGGTCATGCATTCACCGGTTGTGGGTTGATCCGGGACGATGATTGCGGCGACGTATAACGATCAATGGCCAAACCATCTGTTCGAATCTCAGGGCGTTGTTGTGTCATTAAATCTGCAATCAGTTTGCCGGAGCCACACGCCATGGTCCAGCCAAGCGTACCGTGTCCGGTATTCAGATAAAGGTTTTTGTACCGGGTTGCCCCAATCACAGGTGTGCTATCTGGTGTCATTGGACGAAGGCCAGTCCAGAAGCTTGCATTGCGGCTATCTGCGCCAGGAAACAATTCATTGACCACTTTTTCGAGCGTTTCACGGCGATTCGGATTCAAGCGCAGGTCAAAACCGCCCAACTCAGCCATGCCACCCACCCTGACTCGCTGATCAAATCGCGTCAAAGCCACTTTGTAAGTCTCGTCAAGCACTGTAGACACGGGAGCGCACGACTCGTCGATAATGGGCGCTGTCAGGGAATAGCCTTTGACAGGATAGACAGGAAGCTGGATCCCGAGTGGCAGCAAGGCTTGTCGGGAATAACTGCCCATCGCCAGTGCATATTGGTCTGCTGTTTTCAATACGCCATCGACAACGACACCGGTGATCTGGTCACCAGCGGTCTGGATGCTTTGAATCGTCTGGTCAAAGTCGAACTTCACACCCAGATCACGGGCCATGTCGGCCAGTTGGGTGGTAAACAGGTGGCAATCGCCTGTTTCGTCATGGGGAAGATGCAGTCCGCCTGCAAGCGGTACTTTCGCGTAAGCCAGGCCTGGCTCGATTTTTGAGAGTGCCTGACCTGTCAGCAGTTGATGGGGTACGCCAAGTTCGCTTAAGACTTTCATGTCAAGCTTGACCGCTTCGAGCTGAGCCTCTGTACGAAAAACTTGCAATGTGCCGCCCGTGCGTTGCTCATATTGAATACCGGTCGAAGCGCGCAACGCTTGTAAACAATGCCGGCTGTATTCGGCAACTCGCATCATGCGTTCTTTATTGACTTCGTAGTGGGCCGGATTGCAATGACGCAGCATGCTAATCATCCATTGCAATTGCCACAGGCTGCCATCTAGCCGGATAGCGAGCGGGGCATGTTTTTGAAACATCCACTTAATCGCTTTAAGCGGGATACCCGGGGCCGCCCAAGGTGTGGCGTAACCAGGGGATATTTGTCCTGCGTTGGCGAAGCTCGTTTCTTTTGCTGGGCCTGCCTGTCTATCGATGACGGTTACCTCTGCCCCGGCTTTTGCCAGGTAGTAAGCAGTGGTGGTGCCAACAACGCCTGCGCCTAAAACAATGACTTTCATGTGCTTCACCTGATTTGAGTCGATATGAGAAGTGTAGGGATAGTCACCTAGTGAATTTTTCTATATTGGATGGGTAAAAACCGAGGTTCCCGTTTTTTGCTCGGCAGAACTGGGTTTTTACAGAGAAAAAAGCAACAAAACGATTAATTGTTGATTATTTTGAGGATTTTAAGAAAATAATTGCAGAAACAATTGACTCTTGTTGCCTTCACCCATACACTCAATGGGCAAGATATTCAAGCGACGTGGTTTTTGTCCCAGATCTGTCGCCCTTAGTGGTAATACATAATGGCTATCCCTTCCTTGACCATCTAGCACGTTGGGTATTTTTTGCCCGTTTTTTTACTTATCAAGGAAGTTCAAATGGCAACTGGTGTCGTTAAGTGGTTCAACGCCGAAAAAGGTTATGGTTTCATCATGCCTGATGGCGGCGGCAAAGATCTGTTCGCTCACTACTCAGAGATTCGTTCAAGCGGTTACAAAACGCTTGAAGAAAACCAAAAAGTCAGCTTTGAAATCGGCCAGGGCGCAAAAGGCCCAAGCGCGACCAACATTCAAGTTCTGTAATTTTGGTTTGAATCGCTGGTCTGTCTGACAGATCGGCGATGATTAACCCAGCTTCGCTTCGGTGGTGCTGGGTTTTTTAACGCTTGTCGACAGGATACGTCACGTGACTGAATCAACTATTGCACCCATTTCCTACCTCACCAGCCGTCGTTCACAAAAGCTGGTTGTCGCGCCAGCACCGACTTCTGAGCAGCTCGCACAAATACTGCAAACCGCGATGTGTGCGCCTGACCACGCAGCGCTGCGTGTCTGGAGATTTGCCATTATCGAGCAGCAACATGTCGCCGCTCTGACCGACCTTGCAATTGATGCAACTCGCCGATCTGGTCGGGATATTACGCCAGAGAAAGAACAGAATATGCGAAAGTGGTTGAGTGAGGTGCCGATGTTGATCGGTCTCGCCTACAAAGTTTCTCACGATAACGACAAGGTGCCTGAAATTGAGCAGACCTTGTCGATGGGCGCCGCCGTCATGAATATTCAGAATGCGGCTCATATGCTGGGATTCGCTTCCTACTGGAGCACGGGTCTGGGCACCTACACCGACGAGGTTCCAGAGGCTTTGGGGTTTGATGCACTGGATTACCGGTTTGTTGGCTTCCTGGCGATTGGCACACCCAAGATGAAGTTGCCTGCCGCTAACCGCCCTGATCCCATGACCGTGACTCATGTCTGGGATGGAAAAATTTAGCCCTTTGTGCGAAAACGCTTTAGCCTTAAAGCGTTAGTCACAACAAATACACTCGAACTTGCCATGGCTGCAGCCGCAAACATGGGTGACAGCGAAATGCCAAAGCCAGGATATAGCGCACCTGCCGCGATTGGGATCAAGGCGACGTTATAGCCAAAGGCCCAGAAAAGGTTTTGCTTGATGTTGCGCATAGTGGCTCGTGAGATCGCAATGGCAGTCACGACTCCGTGCATTTGCCCGGACATCAGGACGACGCTTGCTGACTCAATGGCCACGTCCGTTCCTGTGCCAATGGCAATGCCAACGTCAGCTGTTGCGAGTGCAGGCGCATCGTTAATACCATCTCCCACAAAGGCGAGCGATCTGCCTGACCGTCTTAATTCATTGAGTGCTGCTGCCTTACCTTCAGGCAGTATTTCTGCTCGACTATCTTTGATACCAAGCGTTGCTGCGACAGCTTTTGCCGTCAGCGCGTTATCTCCCGTGATCATCACAGGTGTTAGACCCATCGCAATGAGTTGATCGATTGCGGTTTTTGCGTCCGGCTTGATCTCATCTGCGACCGCCAGGACTGCAGCGATTTGCTTGTCGACGGCGAGGTAAATGGGTGTTTTACCTGCTTGGGCAAAGTGAGCAGCGTGTGCAGCAACCTCGGATAGGTCAATGTTATTTTCTTGCATCAAACCCGCTGCGCCGCATAATAAGGCGTGCTTGGCGACGCTGGCTTGAATCCCGGAGCCGCTAATTGCTTGCACATCGCGCGCCGCAGGTAAGGGCAATTTCTCAAGGCTAGCCGCTTGCGTGATGGCATAAGCGATGGGATGCTCAGAATGGGACTGCATTGCGGCAGCCCAGGCAAGTAATGCGCGCCGATCGTAATCGGGTGATACCACCACGAAATCCGTCAAAGCGGGCTTGCCGACAGTGAGGGTACCTGTTTTATCAAATGCAATGATTTCTGCATTGCAAAGGCTCTGCAAGGCGTCGCCTTGTCTAAATAAAACGCCGAGCTCGGCCGCACGCCCAGAACCCACCATGATGGAAGTGGGCGTTGCGAGGCCCATAGCGCATGGGCAAGCAATGATCAATACTGCAACTGCATGAATCAACGCGTTGCCAAACAGATGTTGTGGATCAAAAACAACCCATAGCGTCAGCGTCGCGATGGCAATCGCTATCACCGCAGGCACAAACCACAGCGTGATGCGATCGACCAAAGCCTGAATCGGTAGTTTCCCTTCTTGAGCCTTTTCGACCAGATTGATGATGCCAGCCAAAACCGTATCGTTACCCGTATGAGTGGCGATGAAGTTAAAGCTTGTGTTGGTATTGATCGAACCGCCAATTACTTTGTCGTTGACTTGTTTGAACACTGGCAGGAGCTCGCCTGTCAGCATGGATTCGTTGAGATAGGCTTGCCCTTCGGTGATTTTTCCATCAACCGGGATTTTCTCACCAGGTTTGATAAGGATAACGTCACCAACCAATATCTGCTCAATTGGAACGCTCGTTGCTTGCTCGTTTTTGAGGATGGTGGCGCTGCGAGGTTGCAGACCAACGAGGTGCTCAATGGCTGCACCGGTTCTGCCTTTCGCCCGCAGCTCAAGTACACGTCCCAGCAAAATGAGCGTCACAATTACTGCAGCAGCTTCGAAATAGACAAAGCGGGCGTTATCGGGCAGCCAAGTCGGGAAAACAGTGACCACCAGCGAATAAGCCCAGGCGCTGGCGGCCCCAAGGGCAACCAGTGCATTCATATCAGGTGCTAAACGAATCAGCGCTGGTATACCTTTAATAAAAAATACGCGGCCAGGGCCCACCAGCACCAGCGTTGTCAACACCCCTTGTATGAGCCAGTTTGTTTGATCGCCAAGATGATGATGCAGCCACAGATGCATGGCAGGTACCAGGTGAGCTCCCATCGCGAGAACGAATACCGGTAGCGTCAGCACGGCGGCAAGTAAAAACGAGCGCTGCAGAGATGTTGCTTCTGCTACTCTGGTTTCGTTCAAGCTTTTAGCTGCCTGACTATTCTGCGTGATCCTTTTTGCGCCATATCCGGCACGAGTCACCGTCTCGATGACCGAAGTAATAGCTTGATCCTTACTGCTATCATCTAGATGATCAAGGTTGCTGTACGCAGGATTTAGCACGACATGTGCTCGCTCGGTAGCCAGATTGACCGTCGCTGACTGAATAGCAGGATTGGTTTGTAGTGCTTTCTCGACCCGCATGACACACGACGCACATGTCATGCCGCTGATGGATAAATCAAACGCTTGAGAAACCACGGGTGCAACAAGCGGTGACGTCATGATGGTATCCGGTCAGTGCATTAACGCTGCTAATAATGCACGCTATTTGAGAGCATGTAAACAAGCATAAAAAAGGAACCACATGATGATGACCTTAACCGTAACTGATATGACCTGTGGCCATTGCGTGAAGAGCATTACTGCGGCGATTCACGCGGTCGCACCTGATGCAATGGTTTTGTGTGACTTGGATCAAAAAACAGTTCAAGTTGACGGTGAATTCGTTGCAACCGATATCGAGACAGCGATCATAGACGCCGGGTTTAATCCCCAGCCGCTTAATCAATAGCTCCTTGAGTTTAGCCACTTGAATTAAAAGTGGTAGACGATGTCCGCAGCAATCACAATTTGATCATTTTTATTCGGAGCTATGCCTGCATTTGCGTTACCGTTAAATGCAGGTACGGTCGAATGATAATAAGCAATCTCTGGTCGAAATTCGATCTGTTCAGAGAAAAAATGCTGCCAGCCAATAGCCAAGTTGTAATAAGTGGTCGCAACTCCTGTGCGTTGACCTTGCGGATCCCAAAATATTTCTGGTCGGAGCGAAAAGTTATTGAACTTGTCCGGAGAATAATTCAGGTACGCAACTAAGGCTGTTGCACTTGCCGTGCAAGTCAACACCTCAGCATTCACACACTGCGCCAGGTTAGGGGCATTGAACGGCATAAAGCGCGATGAAAACGGTGCACCGTTATTTGCGTAGATGTTCTGTACCGCAGCATTGAGCGCGTTCGGCACGTTGTTCTGATGCTCGTTATACAACTCAGCGGCGAGGTGCCAATGCTCGTTAAATTTCTGATAGAAAGTAACGCCGTACCATTGCAGATTGTTATAGCCGTAGTCTCCATTGTTGATACCATTGGCGCACAAGTTAATGTTCGTCTCATTCATGTCTGAGCTGTACCGGACACAAAAGGTACCTGCGAGATTTGCTCCCGGATCAACTCGAAAACTATCATCCGGGTAGAGTGGATTGTATTGACCAAGCGAAGCGTTGTTTGGATACGGATTCGTCACTGTCTGGTTACGATGATTAAAGGTCGTGTCAGTGCCGACGGTTATTCCCGCTTGAACAATGAAGTTTCTATCCAGAGCTAAAGACGCGAGAATTCCTTCATTGGTGTAGTTGTCAAACGTGTACGCCATCGAGTGGGAGTACATATAGTTGTTCGGGGCTAACTGCGCCTCGATATCCGGTACAGAAATATAGCGACCAATCCGGATATTCAAACCTTGCGCAACAAACGGTGTATACCAGTCAAAATACATCATCATCGGCAGATCCCAACCATTGGATAAATTCTGACTCAGCCCCGTTGGCCGGTCAAATTCCCCCATCTCTGGCCAGGTCAAACTCCCCCACCTGAACGGGCTGTAAATTAGGGCAAATCGCCCAAGTTTTAGCCGCAGTTCAGCCCCTGGCAGGACGTTATCTTTACCCCTCGACTGAGGGGAACTGGATTGAACGTCTTGAAACCGCACTTACAAACGACGATTTACACCTTGCTGGCAGCTAAAACGAGCCAGCATGAGATTGCGCGCGTCACCGGTATCGACCGCAAAACAATCCGAAGCTATGCGCAACGTTGGCTCGCCGGGGATTCAAATTCCCCCGGGGTGGCCACCGGCTCCGAAGTTCAAATTCCCCCACCCTGGCCACCGGCTTTGGCAAGCCCCAGTTCGAGCTCGGCGTGCGAACCGTACCGCGAGTTCATCACCGCGCAATTGCGGCTACGTCGCAATTACACCGCCATCTATCAAGACTTGGTCGATCAGTTTGGGTACCTCGGTGGCTACAACAGCGTCAAGCGCTTTGCGGGCAAGTTACGCGAAGTCGATCCGGTTCAGTTCGATCGGCTTGAGTTTGCGCCGGGCGAAGAGGCGCAAGTAGATTATGGCGAAGGCGCACCGACCAAAGTGCTAGGTACGCAGCGGTATAAGCGGCCACGCCTGTTTGTGATGACGCTACGGTATTCGGGGCGCAGCTTCCGGCGCGTCGTTTGGAAGTCTAGCAAGGAGGTTTGGGCGCAGCTACATGAACAAGCTTGGCGCTACTTTGGCGGAACTACGCAATATGTGGTGCTCGATAACCTCAAAGAAGGTGTCATCGCACCAGACCTCTATGAGCCCGAACTCAATCGCGTCTACGCAATGGCGCTGGCTCACTACGGTGTCGTGGGTGATCCGGCTCGAATCCGTGATCCAAATCGTAAAGGTAGTGTCGAGAATGCAATTGGCCACACGCAAGCTACAGCGCTTAAAGGACGTCGGTTTGAATCCCTTGAGGAGCAAAACGAATTCCTCGAACACTGGGAAACCCGTTGGGCTGCACAGCGAATCCATGGCAGTCACAAAAAGCAGGTCGAGGCCATGTTCCAGGCAGAGCGTCCCTATCTGAAAGCGTTACCAATTACAGGTGTTCGTTACTTCAAAGAAGAGCAGCGCTCAGTGTGTGATGACTCCTGCATTCGGGTTAGTCACAGCAGCTACGCTGCACGCCCAGCCAAGATTGGTGATCGTGTACTGGTTCGATTGTTTGACCACCATCTCGAGATCCGTGATCTGACAACGCAAGTCTTACTGCGTACGCACGCCCTTGTTGATCGCCCCGGCACCGTGGTACTGCCAGACGAAGAACGGATTTTTAATCCCTCACGCGAGACGCGGGCGATCTTGCGTCAGGCGCAGGCAATTGGGCCTGCGACCCACGAACTGTGCGAAACATTATTCAAACAGGAAGGTCGTGTCGGGCAGCGCAAGCTCTGGGGAATCGTGGGGTTAGTCAGAAGCCAGCCTCGTCGACTCGTTGAGCAGGCCTGTGAGATGGCGCTGCACGATGGCATCCATAGTTACAAGGTTATCAAAGCGTTAGTTGAACGCCTAACCGCCGAGGCGCTTGCTTTGCTCGATGCCCCGCTTCAGAACGAACTGATGCTCACGCAAGAGCACCCCCTCATACGAGGAGGTGAGGATTATGCCGACCTGTTCACACTGGGTGCTCAACGCAGTGCCAATCTATTACTTAACCATAAGGAGTCTAATTAAATGACCATGACTATGACGGAGATTGATCGCACACTGCGAGAACTACGGTTATCAGGAATCGGGGCTACGCTTGAGACTCGGATCGTTCAAGCGCAGGCGTCCCAGCAACCATTTATTGAAACCTTCTCGCTCGTGCTGCAAGACGAGCTTGATCGGCGCCGCTCGCGCCTGATGGATCGTAGATACAAAAAGTCTGGGCTCGATGAGCGTGCAACGCTCAACGACTTTGACTGGCGGTTTAATCCAAAGCTTCCAAGAGCAGCATGCTTTGAACTGCACACGCTAAAGTTTGTTGGCGATGGAGCCAACGCCTTGATTATTGGCAAACCCGGCACGGGTAAAAGTCATGTCGCCAAGGCGGTGACATATCAGGCCACGCTGCAAGGATATGACGTACTGTATCTTGAAGCCGACAGTGCGTTTGCCAAATACAGCCTGTCCAAGCCGGAAGACCAAAACAAAATAATGCGAAGCCTACTCGAGCCCGACCTCTTAGTGCTCGATGATCTGTTCCTGGCGCGACGTATTGCTGACGCCTCAGCCGAGTTGTTGCAATCGGTCGTACATCAACGATACAAACTGCGCCGCAGCATCGTTGTCACCTCAAACCGAGTTGTTCAGGATTGGGGTAAGTATCTAGGCGACAACACAATGAGCGGCACGATTCTGGATCGACTCATGCACCGCTCAGTGCTCTTGGAGTTTGAAGGAAAAAGCTACCGACTTAAAGAAGCCACCGCGCGCCTTGCGCGCGATGGCACTGTTGATTGATAATTAACCCATCCTGCCTGGGGGAGTTTGACCGGCCAAAGGTGGGGGAGTTTGAAGTGGCCAACGGGGCTGTAGCCAAGTTCGACGAAAATGAGCATACATAAATTGGCGGAGGCACAGATGCTCACGAAGTTGACCGCGTTGCCGAATATCGAAAAAGCTATCGCTGGCGACCTGCTAGCCCTTGGGATAAGCTCGCCTGATGATTTCAAAGGTAACGACGTGCTAAAGATCTTCAATGATTTGAAGGCGGTAATGGGGCAAAGGCATGACCCCTGTGTTTACTACACACTGCTGTCCGTGAAGCACTTTATTGATTCAGGGGAATCGCTTCCATGGTGGAAATTTACGGCTAAGGGAAAGGCGGATTTAGTATTGAACATGAGGAGCAAATCATGAAATTTGGTTACACCGTCGTTTATGTCCCTGACGTGCTTGCGTCGGTGGAGTTCTTTGAAAAAGCATTTGGATTAAAGCGACGGTTCCTTCACGAATCAGGCTACGGTGAAATGGACACCGGCGCGACTGCACTGGCATTCGCAACCCATGACCTGGGCGCATCCAATTTGCCCGGTGGTTATGTCAAGGCGAGTCATTCAGGAGAACCGCTGGGCATGGAGATTGCACTTGTCACAGAAGATGTCGCGGCAGCGCATGCAAAAGCAATAGCTGAGGGAGCAGTGTCCCTTAAGGAGCCTCTCTTGAAACCTTGGGGTCAGACCGTTTCCTATGTCCGCTGTCCTGATGGGACGCTCGTCGAAATTTGCTCCTCGGTAGCAAGCTAAAAAGTAAGCCTTTCTCCTTGCAAAAACTTGTTGTATCATGATATATCATGATGGATCAAGATGGATCAAGATGAATCAAGAAGGTGACATTAATGGCTACAGTTGCACGCGAAAAGTTTTCTTCTCAGGCATCGCCTGACGTGTTGGCCGCATTACGTCAAATTGCTGAAGGGCAAGGCCGGCAATTTCAGGCTGTGCTGGATGAGGCTCTTCGTGATTACATCGACCGCCAGCAAAAGACTCGACCCCGCCGCCACGTAATGGCGTCGTTTGCGTCTAGTCTTGATGAGTTTGATCATTTGTACCGCGAACTCGCGAAATAAGCTGTGGTTCGCGATTATCTCACTGTGGCCGATGTGCTCGGCATGCACGCGGTATTAATGCAAAGGTATGGCGGCGCGGGTGGTGTTCGTGACCCAGGCGCCCTCGAAGCAGCCCTGTTTCGACCACAAACGGGTTATTACGACGATATCATCGCTGAGGCTGCAGCACTGCTAGAAAGCCTTGCTATTAATCATCCCTTTGTGGATGGCAACAAGCGTATCGCTTTTGCGGCCGCCGACGTGTTTCTGCGTATCAACGGCTGGTGCTTAAAGAGGCCACCATTGGTGATTCACGTAGAGATGTTGCAGATGTTCGAGGCTGGCACGTTTGATATAGCCCATCTTGAGCCCTGGCTGCGAGGGTTTGCCGTCGCTCAAGAGTGATGGTGGTTAGTATCCCCTCCGCAGACCAAAAGCAAAAAACCTGAGATTTCAGCACCTCAGGCGGTTTGTGATGTTGTCGGCGCTGGCCCGCCAATTGTCAAGTGTTTGGCTGTAGGGCTGTACGGCTCGGCGGCTGTACTCCCTTAACGGCTGTTCCCCTAAATAAGGGGATTACGTATTTTAATGTCCAAAGCGATACTACATCTGCTTACATTTCTTTAGGGCATTCAAGGGGATATATTTAGAAACCGAGCAATGTATGTGCTGAAATTCTTGGAGAGTTGTCTGAGAATTATTCAGCGAACAACATCGCATGTCTATGACATCGAGAATAACCTTCCCCAAAACATAATCAGCGTTATCAAATATTTTGAGACGAATATTCAATGAATAGAAAGGTTCTGATTCCCAGCTTATTACTTACTCTGTTTTTAGCCCTGATCAGCCAAAGTGGAAAAGCCTCTGCTGACGAATGTCTCAATGACATGAAGACGCGTGTCAAAGGTAAAGAAAACTGTTTAGCGATTCATACTTTCTTAACAGTTAGTGAAGTGAAACCGTCAACTTTAGTGATTTTTATTCACGGTGATCAGAGCGATGGTGGTCCTGTATCTGGCATGATTAAATTGGCCGAAGATGTTGACGTCCCCGCCGGTGTAATTAAGATTGCGTTGCTGCGACCGGGGTATTTTGACAAGTCGGGTAATACTTCGAGTGGAACTAGTTGGAGGCGCAAGGATAGCTACACTCCGACCAATCTCGACGAGGTCACCAGTGCTGTTCAATCGCTGCAAAGCCACTATCAAATTAGCAAGACGGTGCTTGTTGGTCACTCTGGTGGCGCAGCCTATGCAGGTGTCATGATCGGACGATCACCAGGGGTCGCTAATGCTGCGCTATTACTCTCATGTCCTTGCGATATACGTCGTTGGCGTGCCTTTAAAAAAGACGCACCGTGGTCCTCACTTTCTCCCAGTTCCTTTGCTGAAACGGTGCCAACAACAATGAAGGTGATTACGATCACTGAAGAATACGATGACAACACAAGAGAGTACCTGGCACAGGACTACATTGAGACGTTAGCCAAAAGAGGGGTCTCTGCTGAGTTTCGTAGAGCTGTCGGTGCCGGGCACAACGATATCGTCAGAGGTGACGTTATCGATGAGGCGTTACGAATTCTACTAAGGCTAGACTGACAAAAAGAGCGTGTTGTTAGTTAGCTTGGCGGAAATATTGCAATTCATAAACTGTATTTCGATTCTAGTCTCACTCGTGCGCAAGGTTGCTGTTTCATAATTACTTGTGATCGAAATGCCAGGCACCGTCCCAGTCGTCTTTTAAGGGCGTGATGAGCAGCTGATTGATGCGCTCGGTCATGGACATCGAAGGGCCATCATCTGGCATGACCACTAGAGCTTGGGCAAACAAACGAAGTGCCTCTTGCCATTGACGCGCCCGATAAGCGGCCAAACCCGCTGTGTAAAGAGCCCGCAGTTCAGCTTGCTGTGCGGATAGCTGCCCAGTTTCTGCCATCGGTTCGAATATGGATTGCGGCCTGGTTTGACCCAGAACGACCACGCTATCTATCTCGCGGACTTCAACAGCATCTTTCGCACCCGCGACCGTTGATTCTGAAATGAGGATGTGGCTGCCATATGCCTTGTTGACGCCTTCAAGTCTTGATGCAAGATTGACCGTATCGCCCATGACGGTGTAATTCATCATAATGTCAGAGCCGATGCTACCGACTAATGCCTCACCTGTTGCGATGCCTATGCGAATATCAAACGCAATGGGTAAAGTTCGTAAGCCGATCAGCTCTGGAAACCCCTCACGCATTGGATCCAGTTGTTTGCGCATCTCAAGCGCCGCCAGGGTCGCCAGCCTGGTCTGATCAGCTTCATTCACGAAGGGGGCGCCCCAATAAGCCATGATGGCATCGCCAATGTACTTGTCGATAACACCACCCTGTTGACGGATCGCCTCCGACATGACTGAAAAATATCGGTTCATGACCTTCACCAGACCGTCCGGTGTCAGTTGTTCACTCGCACGCGTGAAGCCTTTGACATCATAGAACGGGCACTTTCAAGCAGCCGCCTAACCGGTAGCGTTAACCTGCCGCTTACCAAGACCGAGAAAATTACGCCGATCGCCGCTGCCAACAACGTTAATACAAACGAGACGATCATGATGCTGTGAAGATCCTGTTTAATACCCTCAGCATGATTCACCAAGAGCGACAGCATGTCCGACCGAATTGAATCCAGTTGTGCGTTGAGCTCGGCACGATCTTTACGAACTCGAGCCATTTCCTCTTGAAACGCAGTGATGTTACCGGTATTGAGCGCAAGCTGAACCCGATCAATTTCTTCGTTGAGTTGGCGGCGGGTTTTCTCCATGGCGACTTCTATGCGAGTGTCAATGCGCGCCAGCTTCACGGCATCTTCTTTTGAGACGCCTTTATCCACCAATTCGTTAATGAGCACCCGGCTCGCCGCCGCTTCCCTTTCCGCAGCTTTCCCGCTCTCCTCGAAACGGGCATTGGCGGCATCGTACATCGACATGTCGGTGCTCTTTAGTAACTTTTCGATGATCATGGTTCGTAGGGCAAGCGCGCGTTCAAGTGAGCGAATATTGGTTCGCGCCAAATCACCGTAAGCCGGAATGTAGTTGGCGACAATGTTATCTACTCGCTCACCAGTTCGAATCACCAAAAGTGTCGATACGAGCGAAGTCGTCGCCATCAGCACGATCAGTGCGAGGGCGATGCCGAGTATTTTTCTTGCAATCGTCATTTTGAACATGCTGCCGCCTCGTTTGTATTGCTCTACGCGCCAAGTGAATGCAGTCTAGCTGAGGATGCTTTTATGTTCAATCTGAACGCGAAAGTTCTTGAGTCGCTGCACAAGAAAAGCTATTTCGGGTTACTTGGTATATTGGAGCCACTAGAGACAATGATCATGCCGCCTACACAAAACCCCTCAGCATTGGAGCCTCCCGGGCTGGTCGCTTTGGCTGCCAGGCTGAGGCAGGATCTCGCTTGGCTGGATCTGCCCGCTAAGCCTTGGACTATTCCTCGTGAATATAACGGGAAGAAAGTACTGGACGTTGCCATTATCGGCGGTGGGATGTCGGGCATGGCTGCAAGCGCATCCCTTGGCCTGGCAGGGATAGCGGCGGTGATGTTTGACCGAGCGCCCGCAGGATTCGAGGGACCTTGGGTTACCACCGCTCGAATGGAGACGCTCAGATCGCCGAAACAGCTCACCGGCCCAGCCTTGGGTCTGCCCGCACTCACGTTCAGAGCGTGGTTCGAAGCCCAATTTGGTATGGATGCTTGGGATGCTTTAGATAAGATACCTCGCACGCAGTGGATGGATTACCTGCGCTGGTACCGGCATGTCTTGAACCTGGATTTGCGCAACGAGCATCACGTCACGAAGATACTGCCCCGCGATGACGGGATGGTGCAACTTGAGGTTATGCACCGCGGGTCGTCTGAGACGATCTTTGCCCGGCGAGCGGTGATTGCCACTGGGCGAGCGGGTCTAGGTGGCGCCTACGTGCCAGATTTTGCGCATCGCATCAGTCGAGACCTCTGGGCACATTCATCTGACCCGCTTGATTATTCGACCTTGGCGGGTAAACGGGTCGGTGTCATTGGGGCTGGAGCGTCTGCCATGGACAGCGCTGCCACTGCGCTGGAGATGGGTGCTGCAAGTGTGGATATGCTCATCAGGCGCGACGATATCCCGCGCATCAATAAAGGTAAGGGGGCAAACAATCCCGGATGGGTAACAGGTTTTTACGGTCTGCCAGATATCTGGAAGTGGAAAATTCGTCATTACATCAATCGCCAACAGGTCCCGCCACCGCGAGGCAGCACCTTGCGCGTGTCGAAGTTCGCCAACGCCAGATTTAATCTTGGGTGCCCAATCGACTCGGTCGCTGTTCACGATCAAGTCTTGCACGTCAAGACGCCTAAAGGGATTTTTGAGCTCGATTTTTTAATATTTTCGACTGGCTTTCAGATTGACTGGCTAGCGCGACCTGAGTACGGTGCTATTGCACCCTTTATTCGCTCGTGGGCTGACCGGTTCACACCAGAACAGACTGAGCGTGACGAAGAGCTTTCCGGTTCACCGGACGTCGGCCCTGATTTTGAACTACGGGAAAAAATACCAGGCAGCTGCAAAGGTTTATCCAACATACTCTGTTTCTGCTACCCCGCGACCCTGAGCCACGGTCAAATATCCGGTGATATCCCAGCGATCAGTGATGGCGCAAAGCGGTTGACCCAGGGGATTGTTAGCCAGTTTTATCGTGAAGACATTGAGCAGTATTATGAAAAAATACAAAGCTTCGCTGAACCTGAGGTTTTCGGTGACGAGTGGACAGTGGCCCCACCACCTGAAGGTAGAGTCGACTAAGCCGAGGACGACGTTGAAACGCCGAATGATCCCAGAGAGTAAACCTTGCTTGTTTTTTACACGATCCATTTTCTGAGGTTGATATGACGCAGACCGGTGACACGGACACAATAGACAGATTGATCGGCCTTGCTGTGGACACACCCTTGCATGCGGTGCGACATGCTCGCGACAAGGTCGCAGTCGCAACACAAGGTAGTGAAAATAGCCTGCTGGATCCTCAGCTGGAAGGCTTAACCCTGGCTGAGCGCTTGCTTGTGGTATTGCTTGGCGCCAGTCTGACGCCTAGTCAAGTGCTTGTTCAAGAATATCAAAATCGGCTTGCCGCTGAGGGCGTTTCTCAGGAGCTGACGGCTTCAGTTGCTGAACAGCGGCTCGATCAAATTAGTGATCCTAGGCTGAGTGCGATTTTGCGTTTCACCCATACGCTGATTACTGATCCCATCCGCGCAGACAAAAAGTTTTTGCTTAAGCTTAAAGAGGCGGGCTTAAGCACACCGGAGGTCGTGACGCTCGCCCAATTAATTGCCTTCGTGTCCTATCAGGTGCGCTTGGCAGCAGGTCTTGCAGCAATGAAATCATTGGGGTTGGAATCATGACAGAAATCATCAAGTCACATGGTTTTACCAACGAGTCACTCGAATGGCAGGCTTGGCTTGACGTGGTTCAGCTTGAGCTGGCGACCCCGGCGCAGCTTACTGTGCTGGAAGAGAGTCATCCCAAAGCCAAGACCTCGGACTATTACCTGTTTCTTGTGCATCAGCCCGAGATTCTCAGGCAGCGGTCGGCTGCATTCAATGCGATCATGTATGCGCCTGGCGGCTTGTCACGTGCAGAGCGTGAACTGGCCTCGGCTGTTGTGTCGCGCATCAACGGATGCGTTTACTGCGCCTCGGTTCATGCGCAACGATTTGAGCAGCTTGCCAAGCGCAACGACGTGATCAAGCAGGTGTTTGATGATCCGTATACCGCGGGCACTACGGATCGTGAGCGTGCGATTGTCCAGTTTTCGATCGAGTTAACGAAGAACCCAGATGCCGTAAACAGCTCGCATATCAAATCGTTGAAGGACCAAGGGCTGTCCGATAGTGAGATTCTTGATCTTATCCACGCTATCGCGATCTTTGCCTGGGCTAACAGATTAATGCTGAATTTGGGTGAGCCGATCTTCCCCGAGCCAAGTGCTTGACTTCATTAGCAAAGGAAAATGCATGTTGTCTTTAAGAGAAAAAGTAATCTCCGGTTTGGCCGTTGCGCTTCTTGGTTTGTTGATGACACACGCGAGCTCAGCGCAAGTCTGGCCCTCACCTGATAAGGCAATACAGATTATTGTGCCGGGTCCTGGTGGTGGCGGGACGGGCGATACCCTGGCACGCCTGCTCGCAGAGGCCCTCGCAAAGCGGCTTAAAGCTAGCGTGGTGATTGATAATAAGCCTGGTGCAAACGGCAATATTGGCGCCGCTGCGGCGGCAAAGGCTGCGCCTGACGGTTACAGGTTTTTATTCTCTTGGGCAGGCACTTTAGCGGTGAGTCCGAATCTTTATGCCGCACCAGGTTTCGATGCTCAGAAAGATTTTGAGCCGATTGCTCTGGTGTTTGACGTACCGAATATTTTGGTGGTCAACAACAGCATGCCCGTCAAATCCATCAAAGAATTTATTGAGTACGTGCGCGCCAACCCAGGCAAGCTGAATTTTGGTTCAACTGGGATTGGTAGTTCTATGCATCTAGCGGGCGAGCTGTTCATGACCGAGACGGCCACGAAGATGGTTCATGTACCTTATGCTGCGCCTGGCAAAGCGACGACTGATCTGATCTCTAACGAGATTCAGGTCATGTTTCAGTTGATACCTGGCATCGCCCAGCAGGTCCGTTCTGAAAGGGTTCGGCCAATCGCGATCATGTCCACTGAACGATCGCCCGCGCTGCCAGATGTTCCGACAATGAGCGAGCTGGGGTTTCCCAGACTGATGTCGTCCACTTGGTTTGCAGTCCTTGCACCAACGGGTACGCCTGCGCCCATCATGGCGCGCATGAACACTGAAATCAATGCGATTCTGAAAGATCCTGACTTCAAGGCTAAGCTCGTCGATATGGGCGCAACGGCTATGGGTGGCACCCCAGCGCAATTAAAAGCTTATCTGGCTGACGAGCTTGTCAAGTGGGGTAAAGTCATTAAGGCGGCGGGCATTCAGGTGTTGTAGAAACCCGCTGACTGTTGTCGCTTCGATTGGTTGAGGCCGTATCAATCACAACTAGTTACAACTTGATGGTTGATCTGGACTCAAGAACTCAGTAGAGTTTTAGGTCTGATCAATCTATTGAGTCGCAGATGGTTCGTTCTTATCGGTCAATACGGGATGCCCGAAGTGAGGTGATTGAGGCCCGCATGGATACGCGAGTGGCCGAGATGAGAGCTGATCTTGATGCCATGCGCCTTGATCTTCGACGAAGCACCGACGACTTCAAAGAGACGGCTGACCAGATCGGTAAAAAAATCACCAACTTAAAGTACATCGTCGTGACTACGGCAGCCGCTTCGGTCATCGGTTTGTATGCGGCTAACGTTGCGACGATGCAAGCGCTTTTGGCTGCATACGATTCGGGTAAGGCGATGGTAACGGTGATGGCCCAAACAACAGAACGCATTCAAAGAACAAGCGAGCGCCTTGATTTGTTAGAAGCGCGTATTGACAAAAATTCGACTCGCTGACAAATGGGTTGAAGCTGATTAGTTCAACGGTGGCGCTTTTAGAAACCTTGCAGAGGCCGTGCTTTATGCGCACCCTATTATTGCTTCCGCTGCTGAGCAAAAGGATTTGACTACAATCGTCAGGCTTTTACATCATTCAATTGCGAACGCCTCAAAACAGGACTCCCGATGACTAACACTGAACCCCGCCTTACGTCGCTGTCCCATGGTGGTGGCTGTGGTTGCAAAATTGCGCCGGCCGTGTTGTCAGAGATTCTGAAGGGAACTCTTCAGATGCCCATCCCCCAAGAGCTAATGGTTGGTATTGCCACAGCGGACGATGCGGCTGTCTACAAGATCAACGATCAACAGGCGCTCATTGCGACGACTGATTTTTTTATGCCTATTGTGGATGATCCGTTTGATTTTGGCCGTATTGCTGCTACCAACGCAATTAGTGATGTTTATGCAATGGGCGGTAAGCCGATTATGGCGTTGGCGCTGGTTGGGATGCCGATTAACGTGTTGTCAACCGAAACGATTGGAAAAATTCTGGCAGGTGGGGCATCGGTTTGTAATGAAGCCGGTATACCAATCGCCGGCGGTCATACGATTGATTCTGTTGAACCTATTTATGGACTGGTCGTACTTGGCTTGATTCACCCAGATCGGGTCAAGCGTAACGACGGGGCCCGAGAGGGCGATGTGATGGTTTTGGGTAAACCTATTGGTGTTGGGATATTGTCGGCCGCATTAAAAAAAGAAGCGCTCGATGCAGCAGGTTACGAATCCATGATTTTGAATACCACCAAACTCAATTCCGCTGGTCCAGCGCTCGCTGAATTGGAGGGCGTACATGCATTGACAGACGTAACCGGCTTTGGCTTGGCAGGTCACTCACTTGAAATAGCGCGCGGAGCGAACTTGACTGCGCATATCAAATGGGCTGACGTACCATTATTGCCGCAGGTTTCGTCGCTGATCAAAGCCGGTATGGTGACTGGTGCGTCTGGCCGTAACTGGGCTGGCTACGGTAATGAAATTCACCTGAACCCAATCTTGCCTGTTGATTGTCAGACCCTATTGTCTGATCCGCAAACAAGCGGTGGCCTACTAGTCTGTTGTGCACCCGACACAGTTCAGACTGTGTTGCAGGTGTTTCAACGGCATGGGTTTAACGACGCTGCTGTAATCGGCAACATTGGGCCTAAGCAAGAAAGTCGCCTCGTCGTTGAGTGACAGCTGAATACATACGAACCGATCGCAAACCAGGTCGGTTTATTTACTTGCCTAGCAACTGATAAAAGACCGGATTGTCATCACACTGGCCTGCACCGCATTCAAGCACGGTAGACACCAAATTCATTGCGATCAAGCTAATAAACAGCCAGGCTGCTACGTGATTTAATCCAGCGAAAGCTGGCAATTGGATTTTGATGAGATCCTTGTCATCGACGACCAACATAACTGCAACCGCTATCAGCGTAATGATAGAAGCGAGTACTGACCAGGTGTAGAAGTGAAGCCCGAGAAACGCGGAGCCGTAGCCCGCATCGCCTGGCAGAATATGCAGAAATACCTGTCTGATTCCGATAGCAGCCGTTACAAGGCTACCCACAATGATCATGGAGTAGTGTGCTCGTTTGATACCAGTTGTGATGTTAAATAAAAATCCAAAACCCATGATGATGATGCCGACTCTCTGAAGCAAGCAAAGAGGGCAGGGTAGCTCGGACAAGGCCAACTGGTAATAGAACGCGACCAGCAAAGAGACACACATCCCCAGCAGTCCACAAGTGTTAAGAAAAAGGCTGGTGCCTGAGGTTAAGACCGACTGGTTTGAATTTGTCATGTTTATCTCTTAGAAAGACAAGGCCAAGGCATCGGTTGCATGATGTTTGAACCAGGCCAGTGTCACAAAGAGCAAAACAAACCAAAACCCATAACCCAAGGTTTTTTTACCCGTCACCGCGCATAGTGCCGCGGCCAGTGCGATTAAAAATGGCAAAAACATGTACATAGCTAGGCTCTCTTCGATGGCTTTGACAGATCTTACACGAGTCTAAAAGCTTAAAACGACAAAAAAATGTAACCAAACGCGATACTCTTACGAATACCAGTGAGGCAGTATGGATAACTGATGATCACGGGAGGTGTAGATGATGAAGCAAGTAATTAAGTGGCTGGGGTTGCTAACGCTTCTTCTGGGGCAAGCGAGTTCTCCCGTTTTTGCCAAAGATGCCGCGATTTACACGGCTGTTTTTAGTAAAACCGCGGTGAGTGGTTACGATACCGTTGCTTACTTTACCGAGGGTAAACCAGTCAAAGGTGATCCGGCGATTACAGCTAACTATCAGGGTGCGGAATGGCGCTTTGTTAGCACAGCCAATCGAGATAAGTTCACTGCTCAGCCTGAAAAATACGCACCCCAATATGGAGGCTACTGTGCCTGGGCTGTCTCTCAAGGCAAAACAGCATCTGCAGATCCTCAGCGCTGGACTATCGTCAACAATAAGCTTTATCTCAACTATGACGAAGAAGTGCAAAAGAAATGGGAGGTCAATATCCCCGACTTCATACAGAAGGCCGATACAAATTGGCCAAAAGTCTTAGATTAATCACGCAAAGGAAAAGGGGTTAACCATGCAAAGTTCGCGTAATCAAAAAATAGCGCTATGGCTGCTGAGTGTTGTTGTTATTTTCATTTTTGTGCAGTCATTGTTCTTCAAGTTCACAGATTCGCCTGAGACTCAATACATCTTCGGTACCTTGGATAAATGGGGTGCTAGTCTGGGCTTTCCCGGTTTGTTTGCTCATACGGGTATTTTTAGTCAATACGTAGTTGGTACGGGTGAGTTGATCGCTTCTGGCCTGTTGCTCGTCGGACTGGTTGCCCCAAAACCGCTGATTCAAGTTCTTGGGGCTCTGGTATCCATTGCCGTCATTAGCGGGGCGATATTTTTTCACTTGTTCACGCCGCTTGGGGTGCAGGTTCTCAATACCGATGGTACTTACGACGGAGGTGAACTTTTTAGTCTTGCCTGTGGGGTCTGGATATCTTCTGCTGTGATTTTGCTTCTGCGTAAAGAAGTAATTTTGCAAACAATCAGTCAATTCACCCAACGTAACCGTTAACTGTTCGAGTCATGAGCGGATCGATCACTCTTCACATCATCAAAAAAATGCTTGCCAGATCTTTCACCGCTGTGACCGTGATGTTGGCCGCCTCAGGTTGCTCAAATCAAGGTCCTAATATCCCCAAGACCAACCTCGAGCATCTGCGGCAATTCAAGATGGCGGGAGAGCCCGTGAATCGCCAACTGAGCTATTTGCAATCCGCGCAGACCGAAGGCGTACCCGTTATTTATGTGCATGGTACCCCCGGCTCTGCGCAAGCCTGGGTTAATTATGTTGAGAAACCGGTTCAGAAATCCTATTCGATCGCGCTCGATCGACCTGGTTTCGGTCAGAGTACACCCACGGTTGCGATGACCAGTTTGCATGAGCAAGCCGCTGCTGTGCTCGCGCTTATGCCTGCTGACGGGCAACCAGTTATTTTGGTCGGACACTCTCTTGGCGGCCCGGTGGTGGCGCAAGTTGCAGCCGAACATCCCGAGCGGGTCAAGGCGCTAGTTTTATTGGCCGCATCACTTGACCCAGGTCTTGAAGAGATCCATCCCCTGCAGCCGCTTGGCAAATATTGGCCAATCAGCGCGCTGTTGCCAGATAAGCTCAGAAACTCAAATGACGAGCTGATGGATCTCAAGACCCATTTGCTGACTCTCGAGCCCTTGCTCAAAAACATCACAGCACCTGTCATCATCGTTCACGGTACAAAAGACAACCTCGTGCCGTTTGCAAACGTGGCGTTCATGCAGGCCAAGTTGAGTCAGGCAAAGTGTTTAAAAACGGTTGTGCTTGAAAACCAGAATCATTTTCTGCCCTGGAATTCAGAAGCAGTTGTAAGAGACGCAATTGCCTGGGCGATCGAGCCATCATGCTGACGGCTGCGCTAAATGGGATGGCCGAGCCCTGGTTCATGGTGCTTGCTTTGATTTTGACAACGTTTCTGGTCGAAGATGTAGCGATTGCAGCGGGTGTATCTTTATCCACTCAAGCCTCGCTTAGTTGGGGTATATCGTTTGCGGCGGTGGCTTTTGGTATTGCCTTAGGGGATCTCTTGCTTTACGGAGTCGGCGTCCTGGCACGCCGCGTTAAGTGGCTTGAGCGGCGCTATATCAGGTCGGAATCACTGGGTGAGTTGACGGACAAGCTACATCGTCACTTGCTGAGCGCAGTATTTCTCGCCCGCGTGATACCCGGCTTGCGATTGCTGACTTATACGGCATGCGGCTTTACCAAAGCCTCGCTGATCCCTTTCACTTTGATGGTTTGTCTTGCAGTTGCGCTGTGGACGGGCTGTTTGTATTGGCTGGGTGTTGAACTGGGTGACGATTTAGCGTCGTTTTTAGGTATCCCGAAAAGTCTTGCGGTCACTTTGCCGATATTGGCAATCGCAATTGCTGTACCGGTGTTTAGACGGATCAGTAAGTCTTTTAAGCATGGAAGGCAGGTATGAACGACCTTGTATCCCACAAAATTAGACCTCACGAAGGCATGCCCGCGTTTGACGATGCGGGTGAGCCGCTGAGTTTTTTTGAATTTTGGCCCATGTGGGCGTTCTATCCCCCAGTGTTTGCCTATGCGTTTTATCTGATGTTGCGTTATCGCGGCCCATTGTTGCCTACGGTTGCCAACCCATCGTTTCCGGGTGGTGGATTTGTTGGTGAGTCAAAGGCAGACATTCTCAAACTAGCCGTGCAAAATATCCCTGAATGGGTTGCAGACTTCTTCGCGGTCGAACGCCCTGAGTTCAAAGACGAGAGTGAGCTGATAAGGTTTAAGCAAGAGATATTGGGCACCATGCAGACCAAGGGGTTGATGTTCCCAGTGGTGGCGAAACCCGATATGGGTTGTCGTGGTGTTGGTGTGAAGTTGTTGCGCACAGAAGCGGATCTCGTGAATTATTTACAGAAGTTTCCGGCGACAGCAAGTTTTTTGATTCAACGTTTTGTTGATCTGGAAGGCGAGGCGGGTGTGTTCTATTGCCGTTTGCCAGGCCAAAGCAAAGGTCGTCTCATCTCACTGACGTTGAAGTATTTTCCCTATGTCACAGGGGACGGGGTTCGCACATTACGAGAGCTCATCCTGGCGGATAAGCGCGCTGGTCAGCTTACCCGGTTATATTTTCATCGTCATCTGGCCAGGCTTGATACCGTGCCGGCGCAAGGTGAATCGATTCGTTTGGCGTTTGCTGGCAGTCACAGCAGAGGGGCGATCTTTCGGGATGGTACCCCGCTCATTACGCCCCAGATGGTCGAGCGGTTTGATGAGATATCGCAACGGATACCCGAATTTTATTTTGGTCGTTATGACATTCGCTTTGCGGACTTCACCCGAGTGCAAGCTGGTACAGATTTCACCATCGTTGAGGTGAACGGTGCTGGCGCGGAAAGCACTCATATATGGGATCGCAAGACCACCTTATTCAAGGCATGGCGAGACTTGATGACGCAATATCGCTGGTTATTTCAAATCGGCTATGCGAATCGTAAGCGAGGGTTTAAGCCAGTTAGCATTAAAGCGTTTTTCGCGGGCTATCGGCGCGAGAAGGAGCTGACACCACACTATCCCGCAACGGACTGAGGGGCAAGCGAATGAGTAAGCACGTGATCACTCAAATGAACGAAGCTCTTTCAAATCCAGTAGATGCTGACCGTATGCTGAATGACAAGCAGTCGGATGTCAGTCGGCTGTGCTCGCATAATATCGATCTTCTCAAACAAATGGCTTGCGTGATTGACTTGTTGCAACGGCAAGCCACGCCTGCTTTTAATTATGCGCAAGCGATAGGCCCTCACTTACGGCACGTCATCGAGCATTATGCTGCTTTGTTCAATACGCTTACTCGGCAGGGTCAGTGCATCGACTATGACGTTCGCGAGCGCAATTTGGCGATTCAGAATGTACCGGCAATTACACTAGCAAAAACCCAGGAACTCATCGATCAATTTGAAGTCCTGGCCGCTCAGAAAACATGTCAACCGGACCAGCCACTGCAGACCCGCTTGAGATCTGGCTCGGCCGGCGAGTGCGAGTTCATCGTCAATACAAGTTTGGCTCGTGAACTTTTATTTGTGGCCTCTCATGCTGTCCATCACTTTGCATTGATTGGGCGCTACTGTAACGATGCAGGGCTTGAGTTGGGACATGACTTTGGAAAGGCGCCAGCAACAATCGCTTTTGAGCGGGGCCAGCGTTAGCTTTTGGACAAGTGCATTTTTAGCGGAACACCAACTCAGAAATATTGTCCTTTGCCCAAGCAATAAGGTCTGCATTTTTTTCGGTGTTCAACGCGGCTAACAAGTCATCGCTCAAGATCGCATTCCCGTCTTTATCCAGAGAAAACGGTAAGGTCTCAGAGGGGGCGACTTCATCGCCGCTGTAGAGGTGATACAGGACGGCCGTTAATCTTCTGCTCTTCGCGGTGAGTTCGTCTGTCATGCCTTGCAACCTTTATCGTTTATCGTTTTTCCAACGCTTCTGTTCAGAGTTGCCGGATATTCACGCAATTAAATATTAAGAATTGGCTTTGATATCCACGACCAGTGTGTATTTGACAAAAACATTTGCTCTCTGGTCGTGCGATTCGGGCGGGTGGCGAGGATGTCTGCGACCTCGCATCGGTGTAATAATGAATGTCTAACGAATCACCAAGAGTAGCCATGTCTGAAGAAATTGAAAAAATCTACTCTAAGCTGATAGCGCTCGAGACAGTTGTGAGTGACCTGCGACAAGGCTATCTAATCGTTAACCAGCGCTATACAAACGCCTTGGCTTCACTTAAAGAGCTGACCGCGCATGCCTCTGAGGCCGCGAAACGGTCCGCCGCTAGCGCCCTAAAAGCGGCCGAGGCGGCAAAAAATGCCTCATTGGCTGCGGCTGAAGCGGCTGCGATTCCAGTCTTGACCGCCGCCGATGCTGCTGCCGTTGCTGCCGCTCACGCAGCTGAAGCAGCGATTGAGGCAGCTGCCTCGGCAGCAAGCGCTGCGGCGGCAGCTGCGGCTGCAGTCGCTCATCAGGCAGAAGAATCCTCTCTAATCGCATCTGCTCAAGCGGCCGAGGCGACAAAGATTGCTACCGATGCTGCGACCGAAGCGGTGAAAATGTCGAACTTGGCGGCTGAAGTAGCCCGCTCTGCGCGTATCAAGGGAAACCCGGCGTGATGATCTCACCAACGGTCCGTGTGCGGTAGGCACGAGTGTCTTTCATGCTGCCAAAACAAACGTTGCGGGATGCTTTTGCAACTGCGCTTGCTAATGGCCTGAGGCAGCGGTATCGGAGCGTTCCGACAGCCGCGTTTGTTTCGAAGGAATTTAATCGACGCGCGCATGCGACAGAGGCTATTACTCAAGAGTCAGCGCGTCGCTGGTTAAGAGGGCTGGCAGTCCCCGAACTTGCAAAGTTGCTTGTGCTGCGGTCTTGGCTAGACTTGGATTTAAATGCCTTAGCCATGCCAATCGTTGACGCACAAAAAAAAGCTGATGTTGAAGTGACTGGGGATGCGCTGGCCAGACAGGGTGAATTTATCCGAACGACTCAAACAATTAAACTGGCTTTACAGGCGCTGATGACTGAAATTGAGCGTCTCGGACCAAAATCAGAGTCGAAAGAAAAGTTTTAGTTGCCTGAGCATTTTTCGGTTTATCCTAGTGGCGCGGATACGATCCGGTAAAACAGTAGGCGGCTAAACATGAAAGCTAAACCAGCCCTGCATCAGCCTAGCGCAACGACTCAATCACCAGATGACGTAAGGCGCTCACTTCTGGGTGCTTTCAGTGTCTCATTGGCGAGTGCTAGTTTAGGATTGCCTGCTGTGTCAGACGCGCAAGGGGCTTATCCCACAAAGCCTATCAGGATGGTGATCCCGTGGCCTCCCGGGCAGGCGACCGATTTGGTGGGTAGATCGTTGGCCGTTGGATTATCCCGTGTGTTGGGTCAAGCCATCGTCTCCGACAACAAAGCCGGGGCAGGTGGCATGATCGGTTGCGACGTGGCAGCCAAAGCGAAGCCAGACGGGTACACCATTTTGGCGGCGTCTAGCGGTCCACTGACGGTTATTCCCTTGGTGCAGCCAACACCTTACGATGCTCAGAAAGACTTCACGTACATCGCTATGGCTTGCATCACACCCTATGTGCTGGTGACTGCGTCGGATTTTCCGGCTAAGGATGCCGCCGCCCTGGTGGCACTCGTTAAAGCAAATCCGGGCAAATACAACTTTGGCTCATCTGGTACAGGGGCGACAGGTCATCTGATGGGGGAGGCCTTTCACGCTGCTGCCGGCCTCAGTGTGGTTCACGTACCCTTCAAAGGTACGCTTCCCGCGTTGACCGAAGTGATGGCAGGGCGAGTCGCTTATTGTTTTGAAACGGCCTCTGTTGTCATGCCTTTTATCCGAGATGGCAGACTGCGAGGCTTAGGCTGCACGCTGCTTAACAGCAGCGCTGTCACACCAGGTATCCCTCCGCTTTCAACAGCCGCAAATGTGCCAGGATTCAACTTGGGAGGCTGGATCGGACTGGCAGCGCCGGCCGGATTGACCGCAGACGTCCGCGAGCGGCTGGCTAAGGCGACAAAAGAAGTCCTGCAATCGGCTGAAACTAAAGAACTGTTTGAGCGGATATTCATCGAGGTCGATTTCAAGCAAGGCGAGGAATTCATTCAATACCTGAGCAATACAAGTGCTGTCTACGCTGAAGTTATAAGAAAAAACAACATCAAGCTTGAGGTTTAGTCGCACGAAGCTAGAGATGCGGATATGATTCGACGAAACAGGAGACATCTCGCATGAAAGCAAAAATAGCGTCCGGTCAGCTAAGCGCAACGAGCAGCACACCCGACAGCACAAGACGGTCAATACTTGGGGCCTTCGGTGCGTCCGTGGCTGGTGCCACTCTGGGCTTGCCTGCCTTATCAGGTGCGCAAGCAGCTTACCCGTCAAGGCCTATCAAAATGGTGATCCCCTGGCCACCCGGGCAGGCAGCTGATCTGGTTGGGCGATCACTAGCGGTGGGCTTGTCTCGGGTGTTAGGTCAAGGTGTCGTAGCCGATAATAAAGCGGGTGCAGGTGGCATGATCGGTACCGATACTGCCGCGAAAGCGACACCAGATGGTTACACCATTTTGTCTGCTTCAAGCGGGCCGCTGACGATTAGTCCCTTGTTGCAACCGACCCCTTACGACGTCAAAAAAGACTTTACCTACATAGCGATGGCCTGCACAGCACCCTTTGTTTTGGTGACAGCGCCTGATTTTCCGGCGAAAGACGCCGCGGCTCTGGTTGCGCTGGTTAAGGCGAATCCTGGTAAATACAACTTCGCCTCGTCGGGCACAGGCGCGACAGCCCATTTGATTGGCGAAGCCTTTAATGCCGCTGCTGGATTGAATGTTGTCCATGTTCCTTTCAAAGGCTCTATCCCGGCGCTCGGCGAGGTGATGGCTGGGCGAGTCGCCTATTGTTTAGAAACAGCCTCTGCTGTCATGCCCTTTGTTAAAGATGGGAGACTAAAAGGTTTGGGTTGCTCGTTGCTAAACGGCAGCGCGGTGACGCCTGGGATCCCACCGCTTTCAACCGCGGCAAATGTGCCGGGCTTTAACCTCGGTGCCTGGATTGGTTTGGCAGCCCCAGCAGGTTTGACAGCTGAAGTCAGTGACAGGTTGGCCAAGGCGGTTAAAGAAGTGCTTCAGTCTGCTGAGACCAAAGAGCTGTTTGACCGTATTTCAGTTGAGATTGATTTCAAGCAGGGCGCTGAATTTACCAAGTACTTAAGCGACACTAGTGCTCAGTTCGCTGAGGTCATCAAGAAAAATAACATCAAGCTTGAGAGTTAGGCTCCTTATCGCTTTGCCGGTTAATTAATGGTCATGCTTGTGCAGAAATTTGACTATGTCATTGTGGGGGCTGGTGCGGCCGGTTGCTTGCTTGCCAATCGGCTCACGGAAGATCCTACTGTCTCGGTTTGCGTTCTTGAGGCAGGTAGGCCCGATAACAATCCCTATATCCATATCCCGGCTGGATTCATCAAAGTTGGACATGATCCAGCTTACACCTGGGATTTTTTGACTGAACCCGGCCCTGGCATCAACGGGCGTCAAGTGACTACTCGTATGGGACGCACACTGGGCGGGTCGAGTTCGATCAATGGTTTCAACTATACGCGTGGTGCCGCTAGCGACTACGACAATTGGGCGCAATTGGGCAATTCAGGTTGGTCGTACAAAGAAGTACTTCCCTATTTTAAGCGAACCGAAAAACGTGTGGGGCCGCATGACCTTAAATATAGGGGCGCAGACGGGTTGCTACCCGTTACTGATTGCGACTGGCGACATCCGTTGTGTGATGCGTTTATCGAAGGCGCAGCTGAACTTGGCCTACCCTCACATATTGATTACAACGCCGAGAGTCAGCGAGGCGCTGGCTATTATCAGCGCTGGATCTATAAGGGTAGGCGCTTCAGCGCTGCCAAAGCATTTTTGGCACCTGCTCGCGTGCGCGCTGGTGCGCGGTTAGTTGTGCAGACCCGAGCACAAGCAACCAGAGTGATTTTGGACGGCAAGCGTGCGGTTGGTGTTGAGTATCAGAGGGCACCAAACTCGCCCAAGCAAATGGTCGTGGCAAAGCGTGAGGTCATCTTGAGCGCGGGCGCTGCCAACACACCTAAATTGCTGCAACTATCTGGCATAGGACCAGCGGCCGTTCTCGCGCAGCTGGGTATCCCTTTGTTACATCCGCTTGAAGGGGTTGGTGAGAATTTCCATGATCATTTCATGGTGAGATCAACGATTCGTGTGAAAGACGTTACGACCATCAACAGCACCGCACGCGGGAGCAGACTGGTTGGTGAAATTTTGAAATGGGCAATGGGCAAACCAAGTGTGCTGTCGATTAGCCCTTCGGTTGCGTTTGCTTTTGCCAGCTCACGGCCTGAGACTATTGAGCCTGATTTGCAATTGCATTTTTCACCGGGTAGTTATGCGGCTGGTATTGCTGGTCGCTTGGATACCTTTCCCGGCATGACCCTTGGTTTCTATCAACAACGTCCCCACAGCGTCGGCTACGTGCGTGCGAGATCAACCAATCCGTTTGACTTGCCTTTGATCCAGCCAAATTATCTGACTGATCAAAGAGATCAGCAAACCGCCATCGATGGCTTGCGACTCGCTCGGCAGCTGCTGCACTCGACACCCTTGGCAAAGTATTGTGACGTGGATGAGTTTCCCGCTGCTACGGTGCAAACAGATGCTGAGTTGCTTGCCTGTGCGCGTGAGCGTGGCGGCACTGCTTGGCACTTCATGGGCACTTGTAAGATGGGTCGGGCAGATGACCCCCTGGCTGTTGTTGACAATGAGTTGCGAGTGGTCGGTTTAGAGGGACTGAGAGTCGTTGACGCTTCGGTGATGCCAGCCATGCCGTCTGGTAACACGGGTGCTCCGACCATGATGATTGCTGAGAAGGCAGCGGATATGATCAGAGGATTCGTAAGCGCTTAGGGATGTCTAGCGCGCTGATGACTTCTACCTTGTCTTGCACAACCCAACCAGCCTCAACGGGTGCAACGATATAGGCCGCGTCGACGCCTACGTCCTCACAGGCTTGCCAAAACCCCTTGGTTACTTTTGGTGAGCTTGAAAATTTGACTTCAAAACCTAATTTACGTCGACCCATTTCGACGATGACATCCAATTCAACGCCTGCCGCGGTACGGTAAAAGGACATCAAGGCACCTTCAGGCAAATGTGCTGCGATTTGCTCAATAACGAAACCCTCCCATGAGGCGCCGGTGCTGGGATGACCGAGCAAATCGTTTACTTCACGAATGCCAAGCAGGCTGTGCAGAAGGCCGCTGTCACGGACGTACACCTTGGGACTTTTCACTAAACGCTTGCCCAGGTTAATAAAATACGGCTCAAGCCTTCGAACCATCAGCGCATCGCATAGGTGATCAAGATAGCGACCAGCGGAGGAGGCGGAGATGCCAAGAGACGTTGCAACTGAGGACGCGTTAAACATTTGACCATGTAAGTGAGCCACCATTCGCCAGAATCGGTACATCAATTGTGGCTCAACGGTGATACCAAGCCCAGGTAGATCTGTGTTTAAGAAGTGTCGAATCAATGCGGCGCGCCAATCCCACGAGGCGTTGACTGATTTGGCTAAATAGCTGTTGGGAAAGCCGCCCCTGACCCAGAGGGTTTGGGTGTCGTTAAATGTCTGGTAAATCTCGCTTAATAACAAAGGGGACATATCGACCAGCGACAAACGTCCAGCCAGAGATTGTGATTGTTTCAGCAGTTTGAAAGAGGCTGACCCCAACAGTAGGAATCTGCCCGGACGTCTGTCTAAATCAATTTCGCCACGCAATTCACTGAGTAACTCAGGTTGATTTTGGATTTCATCCAGGATGACAAGACGGTGCCGATTAGCTTGAAAAAATGCGCTTGGATTAACTAGTCTTGCCCTGGCCTGGGCTGTGTCCAAGTCAAGATAAATTGAATTGGATGACTGGGCGGCGAACGTTTTTGCCAGGGTAGTCTTACCAATTTGCCGTGGGCCGAGGATGCCAACAGCCGGGCTCCATTGCAAATGGTCAGCAATTTTTTGATGGGCAATACGATTAAACATCCTTGTATATTAGTCACGCCGTGACGAATTTGCAAGGATAAAATTCATCTATAAGTTGACAAAGTATTCGTTTTTTCTTGGTACGGGTAAATCGTTATAGGCGACAAGGGCGTCGAGTTTTGATTTAAACAAGGATTGATCCAGATCTTGAAGCTCGTAGGTTTCCATCCAGGTGGCCCTGCCTTCGACGCCGATTTCTGGTCGCTTCATCAGACGTGCCATGAGGTTTGGCAGCGCCGGCTGGCATAAATTTTGCTGGGTGTCCCATCTGTTCGATCGTTGGTTAGGTTGAACCTAATATTGGGAATTTCATGGGTTCAACCGACATCAAACGCTTCGGCTTCCTGCTGATACCGGACTTCTCGTTAATTGCGTTGAGTTCGGCAGTTGATCCTTTACGCCTGGCAAATGCAGAGCTGACTCGCAAGACGTTCGAATACATCACGGTTGGATTGAATGATGGTGTGGTCGTTTCAAGCGATGGTATCAAAGTGGTGCCTGACGAATCGATTTCTGCTTTGACTACATTCGATACCGTCTTTGTGGTGGGGCCGAATCCCATACCTAAAAGGGGGTTTGGTGAAACGACTCGTTGGTTGCGTGCACAGGCCGCACGCGGTGTCACGCTTGGTGGCATTGATACCGGTAGCTATTATCTGGCCAAAGCTGGGCTGCTTGGCGGGTATCGTTGCACGATACATTGGGAAGACCGCGATACGATACTCGATGAGTTTCCGGACCTCATCGTGTCGACCCGGTTGTTTGAAATAGATCGTGATCGGTACACTTGTTCTGGTGGCGTGAGCCCACTGGATTTGATGACTTACTTGTTGAGTCGTCCTCCGGGTGGCCGCGAGCTTGCACAACAGGTGTCTGACCTGCTTGTTTCTCATCAACGCAGTCCGGATGAGAATCAATCTTTGCCTATTCGTTATCGATATACGAATCTGCCAAAGCCGTTACTTGATGCGCTTGAACTCATGGAGAGCAATACCCAGGAACTCCTCCAAACGCAGGAGATCGCGACCTATCTTTGTATTTCACGGCGCCAGCTTGAACGATTGTTTGCCCAGCATCTTCAACTGTCGCCTGCCCAAAAATACCTTGAAATTCGGCTCAGGCGGGCTAGAACGTGGGTGCAACGCAGCAATCACAAAATTGATCAGATTGCCGAATTGTGTGGTTTTGCTTCTACCGCTCATTTCATTGCACGCTACAAAGAAGTTTACGGGCAGTCTCCGCACGCAGAGAGATTGGCGCAAATGAAACATTTAATGTCGCATTGATATCTGTCCGTTTTGTTGAATGTCACTAGACTTGATCAATGTTTTTAAATTGTGAAGCGCGACATCATCATGAATATGTCAGATCTTATTCGCTTGCGTAATGGCCAGCAGGTTCAAAACACTTTCTCTGCGCAAGAGTATGCCAACCGAATAGCCAACCTGCGTGGCAGCATGAGGGATGCGGGTGTATCCGCAATTTTGTTCACTTCCTATCACAACATCAATTACTACAGTGACTTTCTGTATTGTTCGTTCGGACGATTTTTTGGTTTGGTCGTCACTCAAGAGAAGACAACGCTGATCGCAGCCAATATTGATGGCGCACAACCTTGGCGTAAAGGGGTGGCTGACGATGTGTTGACCTATACCGATTGGCGTCGTGGTAATTGCTTTAAGGCTGTACAGGCGACGATAGCGGATGGAGGACGGATTGGTGTCGAGTTTGATCACTTACCAGTGGATCGCCTGAATGCGCTGAAAGAAGTGTTGCCTAAAGCCGAGTTTGTCGACATCTCTGCTAATTGCATGAAACTGCGAATGATCAAGACAGACGAAGAAATAGACTTTATCGCCAATGGCGCACAAGTCTGTGACATTGGCGCAGCAGCCCTTGTTGCAGCCATTGCCGAGGATGTGCCCGAGCATGAGATCGCGCTCGCTTCGACCCAGGCGATGGTCAGAGAAATCGCAAAACGATATCCGCATACCGAGTTGATGGATACGTGGACCTGGTTCCAATCCGGTATCAACACGGATGGAGCGCATAACCCGGTTACGACGCGCAAAATCAAAAAGGGTGACATTCTGAGTTTGAATTGCTTTTCGATGATCAGCGGCTACTACACGGCCCTTGAACGTACCCTGTTTCTCGATCACGTGTCTGATGCACATTTGAAATTGTGGGAAATTAATTGCAAAGTTCATGACGAGGGTAAGAAGTTACTGAAGCCTGGCATGCGTTGCAGCGACATTGCGAAACAACTCAATCTGATTTACGACGAGCATGGTTTGCTAGCTCGGCGAACCTTTGGCTACGGCCATTCGTTTGGTGTCCTCAGTCATTATTACGGGCGTGAGGCGGGTTTGGAGTTGCGCGAGGACATCGATACGATACTTGAACCAAATATGGTGATTTCGATGGAACCCATGATCATGTTGCCAGAGTCTGAGCCTGGGGCAGGAGGCTATCGAGAGCATGACATCCTGGTCATTACGCCTGAAGGCAGCCGAAACTTGACGGGCTTTCCGTACGGCTGTCAGCACAACATCATTAAGGCTTAATGCCCGATTTTTAGCGTGTTAAGCACTGTGAGTGTGCGTAGCGTGGGCAATTTGTGTGCGCGATTTTTTACAGATCTGTAAGTCGCTGAGGCGAGTCAATGGGTTGTTCGTCCCTTTTTTATTGGCATGAAATTTGCTCCTTTTTATCTTCGTCAAGCAAGACCTGGCGCACTGGCTGGTTTTAAGCGGTAGTTCATTTCAACTTCAGGGAGTTCATTATGCTAGTAAGGCGTGTTTTTACAGTGGTGATGTCGTTGTGTCTATTTGGCGCAGCCCAAGCTGCGGATCTGCTTGGCACAGTTAAGGAGAAAAAGGAATTGGTCGTTGGTCTCGAAGCCGCCTACGCGCCTTTTGAGTTTATTGAAAATGGCAAGATCGTTGGGTATGACCAGGATCTGTTCAACTGGATCATGCAAACAACTGCACCTGATGTCAGAATTAAATTGATGGATTTACCGTTTCAGGGCATTCTGCCCGGCCTGGCCGCCAAGCGGTTTGACGTTGTGATTACTGCCTTGACGATCACAAAGGAGCGTAAAGAAAAGTTCGCGTTCACCTTGCCTATGGCCGATGCAACGACAGCACTAGTTAAAAAGAAAGGTGAAGCGAGCGTGATGCATGCACCAGACATCGCTGGCAAGACAGTGGGCGTTCAAGCGGGGGCTGCGCAACAGAAAGTGCTGTTGGCCTACAGCGAAAAATTAGTTGCTCAAGGAAAGGCGCCAGTCAAAATTCAGGAATACGTTGCCTACGATGAGGCGTATGCAGATTTGGCTGCTGGTCGCACCGCTGCAGTCGCTCAATCGCTACCTAATCTCGCCACCTTGGTGAAGACGCGACCCGACGTTTACGAAGTAATCAATGAGCCGATTGGTCCAAAGACTTTCTTCGCCTGGGCTGGTCGTCAAGATGCCGACAGTGCAACCTTGGTTAAATTCTTGAGCGATGGGATTGCAAAAGCCGCCAAAGAAGGCAAGCTCAAAGAATTGCAGATGAAGTGGTTTGGCTTTGAAATGCCCGTGCCGAGCGATGCAGTTCCTGAGCCAGCAATGTAAGGGAATCCGCTTGTCGAATAAAGTTAGTTTAATCCATTGAACCCCGGTCTACTTGAGCGAGTGCTCAGCTATTTGCCGCTCTTGCTCCGGGGTGCATTGGTGACGGTTGAAACCTCGGCAGCAGCCATCATTTTCGGTTTTATCATTGGGTCTCTGTTGCTCGCCATGTCACAAGACTATGGTCAAGCAAAACCTTTTTTGTCCCGACGGCAGCGGCTTAGCGGAATATTCGTTAGCGTTTACGTCAGCTTCTTTCGAGGCACCCCACTTCTAGTCCAGTTGCTGATGTTGTTTTATTTACCAACAGCCTTTGGCATCAATTTGCCGCCATTTCCGGTTGCCATTATTGCGATGGCACTTAATTCAGGTGCGTTTCAAACAGAGATTTTGCGAGCAGGTTTGTTATCGGTATCTGTTGGTCAGTTAGAGGCTGCTGGCAGTTTCGGCATCCCTAAAGGCCGTGCCTTTCGTTTTATTCAGTTGCCTCAAATCGCGCGGACGGTCTGGCCAGCGGTCGTGTCAGAGGCCGTTGATGTGATGAAGAGTTCGGCGATTGTCTCAGTGATCGCGGTGACTGAATTAGCCAGAGCCGGCCGTCAGATCGTGGCGGGCAATTTCAGACCGATGGAGGTCTATTTGACCATGGGCGTTATTTATCTGACGCTAACGGGGTGCATTTATTTTCTAGGACATTTGCTGGGAAACAGAATCAACAGCGGTACCAGCAAATACGTAAATAAAAAGGTATTGATCGGGCAGGAGGAGACAGTGGCATGATTGATTTTTCGCTGTTCTACAAACTGCTTCCGACCTTTGCCGTGGCCGCGTGGCATACGGTAGAGTTGTCGCTCGGCGCGATGCTGGGCGGCTTGTTGATAGGCTATCTCATGAACGCGATGCGAGAGAGGGGTGGCGCCGCTGCGGCAAAGATATATTGGTTTTATACCGGCGTGTGGCGTGGTATGCCTTTTCTTGTTCACCTGTTTGTTTGTTACTTTGGATTAACCAGTATTGGCCTCACGCTGGATCCATTTTCTGCGGCATTATTGGCCCTGGTCCTGTATGGAGGGGCCTATTTTTCTGAGATCTTTCGTGCGTGCTGGCAGAGTATTCCGGTAGGTCAGATCGAGGCGGCCTATGCAATGGGGTTTTCCAGGCGTCATATCTTCAAGCATATCCAATCTCCCCAGGCTCTTAGAATGAGCGTGCCTCTGATCACCAATCAAATGATTATCCTTGGCAAAGAGTCGTCGCTAGCTTCAATTATTACTTACCAGGAACTTACCTTCAACACGTCAAAGGTTGTTGCTGAAACCTACGTTTATATTGAACCTTACATATTGTTAGCGCTTTTTTACTGGGCCTTGACATTTATTGTCAGCCGCTTCGGAAGAGCGTTGAGCAGAGGGGTCGCTTTATGACTGACTTGAAAGATCTGAATCAAAAGACTTCAGTGCCCATGATCTCATTGCGGGATGTTGGTAAGAAGTTTGGTGACGTACGAGCGCTCGCTGGTGCGACCTTGGATGTTCACAATGGTGAAATCGTTACCCTGATCGGCCCATCCGGTTCTGGGAAAACCACGCTGTTACGTTGTATGAATTTTCTTGAGGCTTACGATCAGGGTACGGTGATGATCCGCGGTGCGTTACTGGGCTATCGTCAGATGCCCGATGGCGGGTTAGTTCGAGAGTCCGAACGTGGCATCGCTGAAGTGCGCGCTTGTGTGGCGATGGTGTTTCAGCAATTCAATTTATGGCCTCACATGACGGCGATTGCAAACGTGATGGCGCCTTTGACACTTGCGCAAGGGATGAATGCCGAGCGCGCCCGGACCATCGCGATGCAAGCGCTCGATCGTGTTGGGATGACTGACAAAGCCGACAGACTGCCCGCCAAGCTCAGCGGAGGGCAGCAGCAGCGAGTGGGTATCGCGCGAGCCTTGGCAGTCAATCCTGCTGTTTTGTTGCTTGATGAGCCAACCTCGGCGCTGGATCCGGAGCTTGTCGATGAAGTGCTCGAAGTGATCAAGTCACTTTCTGGTGACGGCATGACAATGGTGATGGTGACCCACGAGATGAGTTTTGCCGCAGAGGTATCGGATCGAATTGTCTTCATGGAGAAAGGCCAGATCGTCACGATAGGCACCCCACAAGAAATTATCTACAAGCCCGCTCATCCACGCCTTCAGTCGTTTTTAAAACCCTGGATACGCAGAAGTCTTGCGACTACGTCGCATGGCAATACATGAATGATTACACCAACCGCCGCGACGTTGTGCACGGCTTTTCCCCTTTCCAAGGAATCTACTTAATATGTCTTCGATGCTTAACGCCGGTTCACTAGCAGATAACGGCGATCCCTTTGGCACGAATAACACACTCGTCGAACCAATTTCGGTTGACGGGGAGGCCGTGCCAGGCATGACCTACACGATCCCTGCACGCAACGGCCGTGCGGTTAAATTAAAAGCTGGGCAGGTGATTCGAATCATCAATACCCATGGGACTCAGGTTTGCGATACCTGGGCCTTCAAGAGCGATGACTTTAGCGAATTTATGTCCATGGAGCATGCACGGGCATGGATAGACCGAATTATCCCAAAGGAGGGTGATCCTTTGGTCAGTAATCATCGCCGGCCCATTTTGACGCTTGTTGCAGACACTTCACCGGGCATTCACGACACGTTGATGGCCGCGTGTGATATCTATCGTTATAAAACACTGGGGGTTGAGCACTATCACGACAGTTGTGCGGACAATATGCGACTGGCACTAAAAGCAATAGGGCTAAGGGCTCGAGAGGTGCCGCAACCCTTAAACTTGTGGATGAATATCCCTGTTGGTTCTGATAATGGTGTTCAATGGCTCGCTCCTGTATCCAAGGCGGGCGATTTCGTCGATCTGAAAGCAGAAATGGACTGTGTCGTGGTGATGTCAGCTTGTCCTCAGGACATCATCCCAATCAACGATAATCATCCTGTTGAGGTGCAGTTTGTCGTGCTGTCTGAATAATGAGTTGGAGACGTCGTGGTAGCCAAAGCCAAGAGCGATTATTTTTTGCCGGTTAGCGGTATGGTTTTGCCTCGCTACGCAGGCATTGCAACGATGATGCGCCTGCCTTATGTGTCATTGGACGATCCGCTCATTGATCAGGTGGAAATCGGTTTGATTGGTATCCCCTGGGATGGTGGGACGACTAACCGTCCCGGTGCACGCCATGGCCCCCGGCAAATACGAGATCTTTCCACGATGACACGCAATATCAATCGTGCGTCGAACATCAATCCTTTTAAGCTCGTTAATTGCGCTGACTTGGGTGACACACCAGTCAACCCAGCTGATCTGATGGATACGCTGACGCGGGTTGAGAGCTTTTATCAAAAAGTGCATGCCAAGAAAATCATCCCCTTGAGTGCAGGTGGCGACCATTTAGTTACCTTGCCTGTGATGCGAGCTTTGGCGAAAGACGGGCCGATTGGTATGGTGCATTTCGATGCACACACTGATACGTGGGATCGCTATTTTGGTGACACCAAATTTACTCACGGCACCCCATTTCGTAGGGCAATTGAAGAAGGGTTGCTTGACCCAAAGCGGACCGTGCAAATCGGTATTCGTGGCTCACTCTACGGCGACAGTGAAAACGACTGGAGCGAGCAACAGGGTATTCGGGTCATCGATATTGACGAATACCATCGTCTTGGTATTAACCGTGTAATCGAAGTCGCCCGTGAAACGGTCGGGAGCGGGGCAACCTATGTTAGCTTTGATGTTGACTTTTTAGACCCAGTATATGCACCGGGTACCGGCACACCAGAGATTGGTGGTGCGACCACATACGAGGCTCAGCAGATCGTTCGAGGGTTGCGCGGTTTGAACTTGATTGGTGGTGATGTAGTAGAGGTTTCGCCGCCTTTCGATCCCTCAGGAAATACAGCCTTAGTAGCCACTACGATGATGTTCGAAATATTGTGTCTATTAGCCGAGTGTGCGTCGCTGCGCTAAGCTTACTTCGTACATCGCAGGATGATGTTTGAAACGTACTCAGAAAAGCTTCGACGAACGAGCATCTCGATAGTAGGATGCTCATTTTTTTGCCATAGCCACACTGATGCTTTAAAAAATACAGTGCCAGCACTTTGTCCGACTTTAAACGTGCGGGGATGCAAATCCAGCGGACATCCTTGCGCTAATAGTTCACGACAGCCATTGCCCTTTAGTTCCAGAACTCGGTAACCACCCGTCACATCCGAAATGGCTTTGTGAAACCCTGTCAACTCAGTTTCGAGTCGAATGCAGAGTTCGTGGGCTGAGTGTTCGCTGGATATCAAAAACCAGTCGTCTGGACCAGCCCAAATGATTTGCAGGTTCGTCGATAGACTCGTTGAACAAGGCTCGACGGGCAGAGCAAGGTCAAGGGCGCGTTGGACTGCGTTGCAAAACGAGAGATCGTCCGGGTCACCTCGCAAGTTGACAATGCTACGATGATTTAGCCAGCCAGCTGTCAGATGCACTGGATCGATTGACTGAGTCAGTGGCGTGCTTTCGGCGAGCATGGATGGATTGAGATCAAGCATTCTGCCGCTCTCCTTTTGGGTCGTAGAACACGGGGCTGCATATCACCGCTTCGGCTGTGATGCCGTCTGCGATGGATACGTTGACGGTTGTGCCGATGCGTGACAGGCCAGAACGAATCAGGGCGAGAGCAATGGATCGCCCGAGCGTCGGGCTCAGATAGCTAGACGTCACGTGCCCTTGCATCGCAGTTGGGGTTGTTGAAAGTTTGTCCACCAGAATCTGAGAGCCTTCGGGTAAAACCAGCTGCTCTTGTTTAGTCAGCAGCCCGACGAATTGCTTGCGGTCTGGGCGTACGGTATCGCTTCTGGATAATGATCGCTTGCCCAGAAAGTCTTTGGATTTAGCAATCAGTTTATCCATACCCAGATCAACAGGGGTGACCGAACCATCGGTATCTTGGCCAACAATGACGTAGCCTTTTTCGGCACGTAAGACATGCATGGTTTCAGTCCCGTAGGGGGTGATGCCGTAGCGCTCACCAGTTTCGTACACAGTTTGCCAGAGTTTCAACCCGTCTTGCGCTGCTACATTAATCTCATAGCTACGTTCACCAGAGAAGCTGATCCGCATGACGTTTGCAGGGATGCCTGCGACGGTGCCCCTGCGGTAGGACATGAAGGGGAAAGCTTGATCATCAAAGTCGATATCTGAACAAATCGCCTTGAGTACGTCTCTGCTGTTGGGCCCAACTAGTGCCGTGGTTGCCCAGTGATCGGTGACGCTGGTTAGATAAACTTTGAGATCGGGCCACTCGGTTTGCAGCCAGCGCTCCATCCATGCCAGAACGCGCGCAGCATTTCCGGTGGTGGTGTGCATCAGAAAATGATTGTCCCCCAGCCGGACGGTCACCCCATCGTCGAAGACCATGCCGTTTTCGTCGAGCATCAAACCATAACGACACTTGCCCACTTCTAATTTAGACCAGGCATTGCTATAGAGCCAATTCAATAGCGTCGGTGCGTCTGGCCCCAGGATATCAATTTTGCCGAGCGTTGAAGCGTCAAGCATGCCCACCGAGTTTCTGATTGCGCGTACTTCACGATTAACAGCTTCGTGAATATTTTCATTTTTCTTGGGATAATACCAAGGCCGCTTCCATTGGCCGACATCCTCAAATAAAGCACCGTGCGCGACATGCCATGAGTGGATCGAAGTCGTCCGAATAGGTTCGAAAGCGTCGCCAATTTCGACACCGGCGATTGCTCCGAACGTGACGGGTGTGTAGTTTGGCCGAAAGCTGGTGGTGCCCACTTGCTCTATCGATTTACCCAAGGCTTGAGCCGCAATACCCATCCCGTTTATGTTGCCAGTTTTGCCTTGATCGGTTCCGAAGCCCATGGCTGTGTAGCGTTTGACATGCTCGATCGACTCAAAGCCTTCGCGCACTGCAAGTAATACGTCTGATGCTGCCACGTCGTTTTGAAAATCAACAAATTGTTTTGGCGCGCGACTGGCTTGCTTGGTATGGGGTACAAGCCATAGGGCTCTTGGCGCGTCGTGGTGCGTTGAGGCGATGGCAGGTAAGGCTTGAGCCGTAGGCAGAAACCCAAGTGCGGTCGATGCGCTGACGCCGGCTTCGTGGCCGCTTTTAGCGCTGTCCAGCAACCCTTGAATGCCAGCGCAAAATCCAACAGAGCGTTCACCTTGAATTGCCCGGTCTGGGACAAAGGCGAGGTGAGTTTGACTCCAAACCGGTTTGTTGCCAGCCTGACAGTTCAGATGAATCACTGGGCTGAATCCACCCGACATCGCCAGTAAATCGCAAGATAGTTTTGAGCTAGCCCCGATCAGTTGTCCGGTGCTATCAATTTGCTGAACCGTCACGCTTCGGAGATGCTTAGATCCTTGCCCGTCTATGATTACGCTTGACGGCTGGACGGGGATGCCCAGCTCATGTGCCAAGGCGGCAAAAGAGCCCACCGCTTCAGGTCTTGCATCAAGGACTTGCACCCGAGCACCTGCGCGATGGAGCGCCAGTGCCGCGTCATAACCTAGGTCGTTATTGGTAAAGACAATTGCTTGTTTGCCTGGCAGTACGGCATAGCGAGTGATGTATGTTCTTACTGCTGATGCCAGCATGATCCCGGGCAAATCATTATTAGCAAAGACGATTGGCCTCTCGTGTGCACCAGTGGCCAGGATCACCTCCTTCGCTCGCACTCGCCATAACCTCTCTCGGTACGCCGGTTGTAATGACTGTGGCAGGTGATCTGCTCGCCTTTCGACTAAGGTCAAAAACTTGTGATCATGAAAGCCGAACGCGGTGCTTCGGGTTAGCAGGCGTACGTCTGGCATCGTCCGTATTTCTGTAAGTGTCTTTGCAACCCAGTCAGTCGCAGGAAGCCCATCGATTATTTCGTCACTTGAGAGCAGCCACCCACCGGCTTCTGCCTGTTCGTCGCAGACGATGACTCTGGCGCCAGTCCTTCCAGCAACCAAGGCGGCGCTCAGGCCTGCGATGCCCATGCCGACCACCAGCACATCGCAGTGAGCATACTGCTTGTCGTAATGAGCTACGTCAGCGAACGCAGGTGATGAGCCGAGCCCGCTTGCATTGCGGATGCGTTTTTCAAAGAAATGCCAGGCTTTCTGGGAGGCCATGAAGGTTTTGTAATAAAACCCGGCTGGAATCAGTCGGGCAAACCATCCATGGATCGCACCTTTATCGAAATTCAAATTCGGCTCGGCATGCACTGAGCGTGCAGTGAGCCCTTCTACTAGCTCCACCTCTGTCATGCGAGCATTGGGAATCGTGCGGGCACCGTCGAATAATTGCACAAGTGCATTCGGTTCTTCTACACCGCTGCCCAGAATGCCTCGTGGGCGATGATATTTCCAGCTTCTTGCGACGAAGGAAACTCCATTGGCAAGCAGGGCAGAGGCAAGCGTGTCGCCGGCATATCCCTCGTAACTATTGCCATTGAAGTTGAACTGAATTTTTTTATTCCGATCAATACGACCGCCTTCGTTTAGCCGGCGCATCATGTTTGAGACTCCGTGTTGATCTCAGGGGCGGCTTCGCTGATCTTCCAAGTACCCAAAAACTGGTAAGTCACCGTATGGCGCCGAGCGTTAAACCAGCGGCCACAGCCACTCGAGTGCCGCCACTGCTCGTGGTGAAGACCTTTCGGATTGCTGCGCATAAAGACGTATTCACCCCATTGCTCATCGGTCATTTCCTCTGACGTGGACGGGCGCGCGATGCCGCCTTCACCACCATAGGTGAATTCAATCTCTGCGCGAGGGCCACACCAAGGACAACGGATTTCAAGCATGTCAGATCCTTAGTGAGCAACGGCTGCGGCGCCGTGTTCATCGATGAGGTGGCCGGTGTAAAAGCGATCCAACCCGAATGCTTCGTTTAAGGCGTGAGGCCGATCTTGGGCAACGGTATGAGCCATTACCCATCCAGAACCAGGTGTCGCTTTAAAACCACCGGTGCCCCAGCCGCAGTTGATATAGAGACCTTTGAGTGGCGTTTTGGAGATGATCGGGCTGGCGTCTGGCGAGACGTCGACGATGCCTCCCCACTGACGGTTCATGCGCACTCGTGAAAATAGAGGAAACATTTCGACGATTGCTTGCAAAGTATGTTCAATGGTCTGATAACTGCCTCGTTGCCCATAGCCAGTGTAGGCATCGATGCCAGCCCCGATAACCAGATCGCCCTTATCCGACTGACTGATGTAGGCATGGATCGCGTTACTCATGACGACGGTCGGGAAGATGGGTTTGAGTGGTTCGCTGACTAAGGCTTGCAGGGGATGACTTTCGATTGGTAGTCTTAGTCCGGCCATCTGAGCTACTACGCTCGAATGCCCAGCGGCGACAACCGCGATTTTCTTTGTCTTGATGAAACCTTTAACCGTATCGACTCCGGTTACGGCCCCGTTGGCGCGGTGAATGCCGATCACTTCGCAATTTTGAATGATATCTACACCCAGCGCATCGGCAGCTCGCGCAAAACCCCATGCAACCGCGTCATGGCGGGCAACGCCTGCACGCGGCTGATAAGACGCGCCCAGAATCGGGTATCGCGTGTTGAGGTTGATAAAAGGGAGCCGCTCTTTAATGTCTGCCGGTGAGAGCACCAAGGCATCTACCCCATTGAGACGGTTAGCGCTGACGCGTCGCTCGATGTCACGCATGTCCTGAAGCGTATGGCCAAGATTCATCACCCCACGTTGGCTGAACATCACGTTGTAGTTCAGATTCTGAGACAAGCCTTCCCAGAGTTTCATGGACTTCTCGTAAAGCAGACTCGCTTCATCCCACAGGTAGTTGGACCGCACGATGGTGGTGTTCCGTGCCGTGTTACCGCCGCCTAGCCAGCCGCGTTCAATGACAGCGATGTTGCTGATGCCGTGTTCTTTGGCAAGGTAGTAGGCAGTGGCCAGACCATGCCCGCCCGCGCCGACAACGACCACATCGTATTCCCGTTTCGGTTCAGGAGAGCGCCATTGACGTTGCCACCCTTCGTGATAACTCAGTGAGTTTCTGAGTAAAGACCAGATCGAGAATTTCTGCACTGTGATTGACCCCGGCGCTATGAAGCGTTGATATCCCAGAACAATGATCACGGATACTGCCAATCTTGACTATAAAGAAAACGACATAAATGCCAATTTTTACGACTTGGTCGATCTTATTCTGTTGAGGCCACTTATTCTGGGGCTTGATCAAAGCAAGGTGCTCAGAGGGTGCGGTTTTTTACGTCTGTTGGTGTTTGCCCGGTATTTTTTTTAAAAACGTAAGAGAAATGCGCACCGTCTTGGAATCCACATTCAAGTGCAATATCTGTCACGCCTAATGCGCTGTTTTTTAATAACCACTCGGCGCGATTGAGCCGCAATTTCAAACGGTATGCAGATGGGCTCAGACCAATATCGGCGACAAAGCGACGCTCTAGTTGTCGGGTTCCTACCTCTAGATGGTTAAGCAGAGCAGAGATAGCACCAGGCTTGTGAAGACTTTGTTCGATGACCAACAATGCTTTGTGTACGACAGGATCGCGCGCCTGTTTAGTAAGCACTGCCTCAGGTTGTAGTGTTTTGGGTGGTAAGGGCTGATCTTCTAGCATGATGCGCAAGGCTTTGACCGCCTTCGTTCGTCCAAGTGACTTTTCAATGACGTAGGCCGCGAGATGGACAACGCTGGTGCCTCCGGCACAGGTCAGCCGGTCACGATCGACCACAAACATCTGGTTTGAAGTGATCCGACATCTTGGAAACTCAGAAACAAACTCGTCTCTGTGAAACCAGCTCACGCAGGTCAGATAACCGTGTAACAGACCAGCTCTGGCGAGAATAAACGAACCGGTGCACAGGCCAATCAGGGGGATCTGGTCGTCAGCGGCTTGATGCAAAAATTTATAAATTTTGTTTGAGACGAGCTGTCCACCATGTAACAAACCACCAACTACAGCGACGTAATCGTAGCGATCCGCGTCAACCAGTGTTGCGGTGGGTTTGATACTAGCACCGCAACTTGAAGGAATTGCGTCTAGGTCTGCGCCCAGGATTTCCCAGTCGCAGAATAGTTTTCTACTGTAATCTTTTTCGTCCGCCGCAAGTCGAAATGCATCGACAAATCCAGCAAAGGCCGTTAGCGTGAAGTTTGGGGTGAGGATGATCCCAACTCGCAATTTATCTGGCGTGTTCTTCAAAGCGTTTGTCGATAGTAAGTTGGGCATCTTGGGTTCGGGGGTTGTTAACCCTTCGATCACGCTTGGCATGCCTTCAGGAAACACGTTGCGTTAACGTTGGGCGTTCTCTTTCATAAATACTGCAATAGCGTCCAGTGTCTTTTGTACCTCGTCGACGGTGTTGTAGAAGTGGAATGAAAACCGGATTCTGCCAAGACGTGGAGACGCTTTGATTCCCCGATCAGCCAGAAATTGAGCAAGCGCCGCGATCGTGAGCTATAGCGTCACGAAGTGTTCGCTTTTTCTTGGTACGGGTAAATCGTTATAGGCGACAAGAGCATCGAGTTTTGATTTAAACAAAGATTGATCCAGCCCCTGAAGCTCGTAGGTTTCCATCCAGGTGGCTCTGCCTTCGGCGTCGATTTCTGGTCGTTTCATCAGGCGCGTGGTTAGGCTCGGAAACGCCTGGGCGAGCTGAGCTTGCATATGCTTGATTCTTGGCAAGGTCGTGTCGCTAATCGAAGCACTAATTTTGTAATAGACAAATAAAATCATGATATTGCTAATCCAGTCCTAATAGATGCTGTGTCGACGCGATTCTGATTAAACTACCTTTATCCGATTATCTTCGATTTATGTAAAACACAGCATGAGGCGCTACCTGTTTTCCTGGGTTATTAAACGACGCGGATCGCTGCAATCGGCTTTGCTGAGCGTGGTGGGCACGCTAGTTTTGTTGAATCAAGTTGCGTTGGCTCAGCAGTCGCTCGCCTCTGTGCAGACTATCCAGTCTGCTCAAGTAGTCAGTGTTTCTGTCACGCCACCGAAAGTTTCCGGGGGTCCAGCGAGCGTGAGTATCGTCAATACAGATATGTTTCCACATATCGTGTTTGTGCAGATATTTAACAAGAATGCAAAAAAAACGCCTGTCGCTGAAATATCCACGACGGTGAAGTCTTTTGAGACCTTAAAGCTGGATGTCAGGCCGCAGGTACCGAAAGCTGTATTTGAGCCAGGGTTGCAGTGGGTCACTTATCAAGATATCGGCGACCTCGGGCAAGCGGTGAAGGATAATCATTTTCAGTTACCGTTTGCGCCCAACACCAAGGTCAGAGTGTGTCAGTCAGCAGATGGGCCGCAAACCACCCACGGTGGCGAAAAAATTGATGCTGTTGATTTCTGTGTGCCCGAAAAGACTCCAATCGTTGCTGCCAGGGCGGGCCAGGTCATTGCGGTAGTTCAGCACTTTACTGAGGGAGGAATGAATCCTGCGCTTTTGCTCAAAGCAAATACTATTCGTATCCTGCACAGGGATGGACTGATCAGTGTTTACTCCCACATTTATACGAACAGCGCAATCGTGAAAGTAGGTCAGCAAGTGCAACAAGGACAGCAGCTAGCGCTTGAGGGCAATGTCGGCTACTCATCAGGCCCTCATCTGCATTTTGAAGTGCTTGAGGGGCAAGCTAAATTAAATAGTCAGCAGACTTTGTTTCATCTTGTTCCGATCCGGTTTTTTAATAAAAATAACAACGAGATCAAAATCAAGCATGACGCCTACTACACCACCGACGGATTAACTAGCTCGCCTGGCGTTTCGCAATCAAAGTGACGATTTCGGGCATGAATGCCTGAGCACCACCCGCTTGAACTGCTGCCTCTAGCGTTTGTTTGATGGCTTGTGCAACAGTGTGATCTGCGTTCATGTCTTTCGCCATCTGGTTGTAATAACTCAGATCTTTCAGGCTGTTGGCGACACTGAAGCGCAGTCCCGACGGATCTTGTTCGGTCAGATAAGGTTTCAGTCGTTCGAGGGGAGCTCCCCAACCGCCGCCTTTGCCGAGGACTTCGATAAATACGAGAGGATCAACACCCGCCACTTGAGCGCACGCTGCCGCCTCAGCCAATAAGGCTACTGAACCAAGTGACACGTAGTTGTGCAAGAGTTTCATGCGATGCCCCGAACCGATAGGACCCGCGTGCACGATATTCTCGGCATAGCACTGAAGAATAGGTTTGCATGCCTCGAACAACTCGACGTCGCCACCCACCAGGAGATTCAGACGACCTTCTGCAGCCTCTCTCGGCGTTCGAGTCATGGGTGCGTCAAGAAAGAATCCGCCTTGCGCCATCACCAATTTGGCGACACGCTCTGTTGAAGTCGGGATGGCAGTCGAGCAGTCGATCACGACTGTACCCGCTTGTAATCCCTTGAGTACCCCCTCGGTCCCCAGCAAGACATCTTCCACCTGCGGCGTGCCGGTCACACAGAGAATGATGATTTGTGAGTGCCGTGCAAGTTCGGCAGGTGTCTGATAGACGCTAGACCCTGCTGCGATGAGATCTCCCAGAGGTTGATTGCCGGTATGGGCCAACACTGATAATTGATGGCCGTGCTTCAGCAGGTTAGTCGCAATACCATGGCCCATCATCCCAACGCCGATCATGCCGATTTTTTTCATAATAATGTCCCTGGTTTTTATGTTGAATGACGGTGTTCGGCTGCACGAGCCCACTTGTGGGCCACTGCGGGCGATGTCGCGCAAGTGGCTTCGCGCGTGACAACCCTGACTGCTCGCTCTAACAGTTGTATATCCGCTTCGTGCTGACGGGCAACATGGGGATCTTCGAAGAAGATGACCTTATGACATTGTCGTTCAAGAACCAAGTCAGCGATTTGCGCGTCGCCACCCATCGGGCCGCTCAGGTAACGCTGAACCCAAGGCGTGTTAGCGGGCCATCCACGGGACCAGGCCAGTTCGTTTAACAGTTTGCCAGTCGTACCTGTGGCAACGCGTCGGGCAAAGCGGGATAGCACTTCAAAGTGTTGTGTTGCAAAATCCAGCATGATGTCTTTAAGCGCATCGTGAGCGATTAGCGCCACACATTGCTCAGGCAGATTAAACAGAGCATCTGCAGCCGGGTGGGGACTGAGGCCAGCATGCAGGCTTTCCACTTCGATCCATTCGATTGCCCCTGCCATGGTTGAAATAAAGGGCTTTTTATGCGTGATACATTGCCGCTTCAGTGCCAGCGCCTCAGGAAAAATCGACGAAGGATCGACCGGATCGATCAGGTAAATGGCACCATCCAGAGAATCCGCCTCGAGCTCAGTCTCAGTTACGCGGGCAACCAGTTTCATCAGACCACCGTCTCGTCCGTAGGGATACCGAACAAGGCCTTCGTAGTCCGTTAACAGGTTCTCTCGCAAGATAGCATCATAAGTGCGTCCCACCGTGTGCAGCTCGATCCCTAGCGCCTGGATACTAAGCTTACTAGCGCGCAACCAGTCGAAGCAAATTGAATCGTGAGCGCTGTGATGTCTCTGGTTGGCTGCGAGCCCAAAACGCAGGTGTCGAGGCAGGGTTAACTCAGGCGGGGTAGAGCGTTTGTCTTGATTTAAGCTCATGAGGGGTCAAAGGTGGTGTATTCGTTAATTACCTTGCTTATCATATGCGGTTATGGTGCTCTTGGCATTTACACTGGTAAAACAAACTTGTTGATTTCACGAAAGAGAAGCAATAAATGAAACGGCCCGTTCCTGCGCAAAGTGCTGTCCTGGATGAGTATTTTCAGCGTGCGGTTTCATTACATCAAGCCGGGCAGATCGCCGAAGCGGTCGCGATATATCGACAATTGCTGTCTCAGCTACCCAAACATGGCGATCTTCTGTTCATGCTGGGTACTGCCGAATATCAGCTTGGCAACAAAGCTGAAGCGGTCAAACTGCTCGACAAATCAGTTGCGAGTAATCCCGGTAACGCAATGGCCTTCAACAACCGCGGCAATGTCCTGCAAGAGCTGTCACGCTTTGCAGAGGCGCTAAAAAGCTATGATCAAGCTATTCGCTTACATCCTGGTTATTTTGAGGCGTATAACAATAAAGGCAATACGCTGCGCTTGCTTGGGCAACCAGAAAATGCAATTGAGCAATACCAAAAGTCGCTTGCACTAAAACCGGACTACGCCGACGCTTACAACAACTGGGGTAATGCACTGCAGGATTTGAAGCGTCTGGAAGACGCTATTGCAAGTTTTCAGACCTGTGTGCAGTTAAACCCCAATCACTCTCAGGCGTTCTACAACTGGGGCAATGCGCTTAAAGATCTTGGTCGCTTTCAAGAGTCGATCGCCCTGTATCAAAAAGCAATCGAACTGAATCCGATTTATCCCCCTGCGTACAACAATCTTGGCTACTCGTTAAAAGAGTTGCATAACAACACCGAAGCCGCCGGGATATTTCAGTTGGCATTGCAACTGCAGCCAGACTTTCCCGAGGCATTAAACAATCTGGGTACAGTGCTGACGTCTCTAGATCGCTTGCCGGAGGCACGCGACAAGCTTGAGCGGGCGACGCATCTTAAGCCCGATTATGCAGAGGCCCACAGTAATCTTGGCGTGGTCTTGCTTCAAATGCGTTGTCTCGACGAGGCTTTGACGAGCTTTGACCGAGCGCTATCGTTACAGCCTGGTTTGCAAGATGCGCAATGGAATCGGTCGCTGGTACGTCTGACCTTAGGCGACTATGCAAACGGGTGGCGTGATCACGAAGCGCGTGTCAACACCATCAAAGCCATCAGTTTCGGCATGCGGTCGTACACGCAACCACGGTGGACGGGCGTTGAGTCGTTGAACGGCAAGACGATCTTTGTCGCCGCCGAGCAAGGACTTGGTGACACTATTCAGTTTTGCCGCTATGTGCCGATGCTCGCACGTTTGGGTGCACGGGTGATTTTTGAAGTTCAACCCCCTCTCGTTACTGTCATGAAAAAGCTCGAAGGCCCGAGTGAGGTGGTTTCATTGTTGCCGGCAGGCCAGCAACTGCCCCAGCATGATTTCTATTGCATGCTGATGAGTCTGCCACTGGCTTTTAATACGACGGTCGAAACAATCCCTGCTCAAGAAAAGTACCTCGAGGCGGATCCTGACAAAGTCGCGTATTGGGCAAACAAATTGGGCGTCAAAACTAAATTACGAGTTGGATTAGTCTGGTCCGGTGGATTTCGGCCAGCGCAGCCCGAGCTCTGGGCAACTCACAAAAGACGCAACATCGAACTGGCCAAGCTCGCTGGTTTGAAGAATATCGACGCAGAGTTTTACAGTTTGCAAAAAGGCCAGCCGGCCGAGGGTGAGTTAGAGGGTCTAGTCGCGCAGCACTGGGATGGACCAGATCTTATTAATCACGTGAGTGAACTGAGAGACTTTAGCGATACGGCTGCGTTGATTGAGAATCTGGATTTGATTGTTGCAGTCGATACCTCGACACCTCATCTCGCTGCGGCCCTGGGCAAACCGACTTGGCTCTTGAGTCGTTTTGACAGTTGTTGGCGCTGGCTCGACGCCCGTGACGACACGCCTTGGTATCCGACGATGCGACTCTTCAGGCAAAAGACACCGTTGGATTGGGATACTGTCATTGCGACATTGCTCGCTGAGTTGAGCGAGGTGGTTCTGGCTTCTCAATGAAAGAACAGCGCTCAAAAAACGATCGGTTTCAGCAAGCGGTTGCTTTGCATCAGGCGGGACAGGTCGCTCAAGCGGCGGAAATTTATCGTCAGTTGCTCAAACCGTTGCCCAAGCACGCCGATCTGTTGTTCATGCTCGGTACAGCAGAGTATCAGCTGGGTAATAAGTCAGAGGCTGTCAAGTTGCTTGATAGGGCTATCGCGATCAACCCCGCTAATCCTATGGCGTTTAGCAACCGCGGAAACGCCCTGCAAGAACTGGGTCGATTACAAGACGCCTTAAAAAGTTATGACCAAGCAATCCGCTTAAAACCGGACTATGTCGAAGCAGTTTGCAATAAAGGAAACACCTTGCGTTTGCTTGGACAAGTGCCAGCGGCAATTGCTTGTTATGTGCGAGGCCTCGAACTTAACCCCAATTTTCAACCAGCGCATTATGAGCTTGGTTTTACTTTGCAATCGCTTGGCCGACTTGACGAAGCGGTAGATTGTTATCGGCGGGCGATCGAACTTCGGCCGGACTTAGCCCAGACGTATGCGGTGCGCGCAGCCGCGTATCAAGATTTGCGGCGCTTCGAGGAAGCGATCGCCGATTACGAGATGGTGATACAGATGATCCCGGGGGCGGCCATGATTTATAACAATCTTGGTAACGTTTTAAAAGAAGTCGGGCGTCATGACGAAGCGTGTTTTAGACTAAAGCAGTCGATTGAGCTGCAGCCAGATCATGCCGATACGCATAACAATCTGGGCGTTGTATTGCAGCAGATGCGTCGGCTGAGCGAGGCGCTGAGTTCTTTTGAGCAAGCCCGGCGCCTGAATCCCAACTTGGTTGATGCCCAATGGAATCTCGCGCTTGCCCGCTTGGTAATGGGAGACTATGAAAGAGGCTGGCAGGATTACGAGGCTCGTTTACACCCCAGCAAGTTGTCAGGCGTTAATTTAAGAACCTATCAAGCGCCGAAATGGTCAGGTATTGAGTCTTTGGCAGGCAAAACGATCTTTGTTGTTGCCGAGCAAGGGCTGGGCGACACGATCCAGTTTTGTCGCTATCTGCCCTTGCTTGCACAGTTGGGGGCGACCGTCATACTTGAGTCGCAGCCGCAACTGGTTGGCTTAATGAAGTCCTTGAAGGGAGTAGATAAGGTTTTGCCAGCGTTTCTCGCTACTGAGCAAATACCCGACCACGATTATTACTGCCCTCTGATGAGTCTGCCTGTTGCGTTTCGGACAACGCTGACCACTATTCCGGCAGTATCGCCTTATTTGCGCGCTGATCCTGCTAAATCAGCCCGCTGGGCTGAACGCATGGGGCAGCGATCCAGACCCCGGGTGGGTATTGTTTGGTCAGGTGGGTTCCATCCTGCGCAGCCAGAGGTATGGGTAATTAACAAGCGGCGCAATATGCCTTTGGCCAAATTTGCGCCACTTAAAAATATCGATGCTGAGTTCTACAGTTTGCAAAAAGGGCAACCCGCCGAAAGCGAGCTGGCTGAGCTCTTAAGTCAGAGCTGGGACGGCCCGCAGCTCATTGATTGTGCAAGCGACCTGCATGACTTTACGGACACTGCTGCGCTGATTGAAAATCTCGATCTGGTTATTTCAGTGGACACGGCAGCGGCTCATCTTGCTGGCGCATTAGGTAAACCGACCTGGTTGCTGAGTCGTTTTGATAGTTGCTGGCGTTGGCTGGATCAGCGGGATGACACGCCTTGGTATCCAAGCATGACTTTGCTAAGGCAAAACAGTTTTGACGACTGGGACGAGGTGGTGAGTCGTCTGATTGATAGAATGCATGATCATTTCAAACGTTAAGATCGAATTTATGAAGCGTCAATCTGTTCGTATTGCCTCTGTCGAAGCACCCATCATTCCCGCCATCGCTGCGATGGTTCGCGAAAATCCTGGCACGATTTCTCTAGGGCAAGGTGTCGTTAATTACGGTCCGCCTCAGGAGGCGGTTGCCGCGTTACCCCGTCTGATGTCAGACACACAGTTGAATAAGTATCAGTCGGTCATGGGTTACGCAGGCTTGATAGAAACACTGCAGCAAAAATTGTTGACCGAAAATAATATTCACTGCGGTCATGATGCGCTTGTGATGGTGACAGCGGGTAGCAACATGGCGTTTTTGAATTGCGCGATGGCAGTGGCAGACCCAGGTGACGAATTTATTTTGCCTAAGCCCTTCTACTTTAATCAAGAGATGGCTATCCGGATGATTGGTTGCGTACCTGTACCCGTCGATGTCAATGAGGACTGGAGTCTGAATGTTGAGGCTTTGGCTGCTGCGATTACACCCAGGACGCGTGCCATTGTGACGGTTTCGCCGAACAATCCGACTGGGGCTGTGTATTCACAAGCGTCTCTCACAGCAGTGAACCAGTTATGCGCAAGTAACGGTCTGTATCATTTTAGCGATGAGGCTTATGAATATTTCACATATGAGGGTGTGAAGCATTTCTCACCCGCCTCTTTGCCCGGTGCGCATCGGCACACGCTATCTTTTTATTCCTTGTCAAAAAATTACGGAATGGCCAGTTGGCGGGTAGGCTACGTGGTTTTCCCTGCGGATCTTTTCGATGCGATGAACAAGGTACAGGATACCAACCTCATTTGTGCGCCTGTGCCTTCTCAATTGCTAGCAATCGAGGCGTTGAAGCTCGGTCGTACCTGGGTTGAGCCTAAGGTGCAGGCACTCGCAACAGTAAGGCAGAATGTGTTTGAGGCACTCGCTACGCTAGGCGATCTCATTCAGTTTCCGCGGACGCAAGGGGCCTTTTACGTTTTATTGAAACTTCCCGGTTTACCAAAGCAAACGGATGCGCTTGCATTCAATCAGGCCATGGCAAAAAACCATAAAGTAGTGTCTATCCCCGGTTTCGCGTTTGGTCTGCTCAATAGTCATGAGGCTAATTATCAACGCTTGTCCTATGGCGCGCTGGATGCATCGAGTGTGGCTGAAGGGGTTACTCGATTTGTGGCCGCGGTTAAGGATTGGTATCGCTAGCCATTTGGTATTAAGTATTGATGGTCTTAACTTGAACCTCTCCGGTTAAAAAAGGTGGTGTATGACTTGGTCGATTTTGGCAAGAGACGAACAGGGCCATTTTGGTGTTGCGATTGCAAGTAAATTTTTTGCGGTCGGGTCGCTTTGCGTGCACACCCGCCGACAGGTTGCAGCCCTTTCGACACAAGCGCTCATGAATCCGCTATATGGGCCAGCCGGACTCGATTTGATCGCAAAGCAAGTGTCTGCGGCTGAGGCGATCCAGCTTTTGATTGAGACTGATGAGGGGCGAGAGCAGCGCCAGGTGCATATTCTGCCTGCCAGAGGACCGGCAGCGGCTCACACCGGATCCGAATGCATTGACTGGTGTGGTCACCTGATTGGTGAAAATTTCTGTGTCGCCGGGAATATGCTGGCAGGTCCACAAGTCATTGAGCAAACGGCTCAGGCGTTTCAAGATCTCAGCGGCCGTCCTCTGGGTGAGCGCTTATTGGCCGCTCTGGATGCTGGTCAGGCCGCTGGTGGTGACAAACGCGGCAAGCAATCGGCTGCGTTAAAGCTTCACTTCGACGAAGATTATCCACAACTTGATTTGAGGGTGGATGATCACGAAGAGCCGTTCATCGAGCTTAGGCGTCTATATGAAAAAAGTCTCGAACGGTTTCAAGGTTTTCTGGAGTGCTTGCCTGGCCGTGACCGCTACTCAGGCATGATTGTAAGAGCCGAGATCGAGGCACATATCCAGCAGTTTCATCAGCGAAAATAACGCATTGTGTATATAATTTAATGATAGATAACTGATCTCGTTTGGGGGAATCCATGGTCGTGCCTCAACAAGTATTACTGCGTGACGCCATGCGTCGTCTGAACATGACCCGCGATGCCTTTGCAGACAGGATTGGCTGCCGGCGCCGGACACTCGACAGCTGGCTGCTGCCCGATGAATCCAGCGAATATCGAGCGACACCCGAGGTGGTTCGCCGTTTTGTTGCTGAGATATTGTCCAATCACCCGGATGCAGACGAATATACACAAAGTGCATACTCTGAGGTAGCGCACATCGGTGGTCATGGCAGTCGTATCAACCATCTCCTGTCGGTGGACCAGTTCACTCGCGATTCAGTTGAAGAGCTTTTTGTGCTGGCCGATGTCATGCAACCGATCGCAAGGCGACAAAAAGTCACCCGTGTGCTTGAAGGTGCGGTTCTAGCCAACCTGTTTTTTGAAGCCAGCACGCGAACTCGCATCAGTTTCGGCGCTGCTTTTTGCCGTTTGGGTGGTTCAGTTTGCGATACGACTGGTTTTACCTTTTCATCCATGGCTAAAGGCGAGTCAATTTACGACACCAGCCGTGTGGTCAGCGGTTACGTAGATGCCATCGTTGTCCGTCACCCCGAAAAAGGATCTGTCGCAGAATTTGCCCGCGCCACCAATATCCCGGTGGTTAACGGTGGTGACGGTCCGGGAGAGCACCCCAGCCAGGCCTTGCTCGATCTTTACACGATACAGCGAGAATTCTCGGGGCTAGGCAAGTTGATTGATGGTGCTCACATCGCCATGGTCGGCGATTTGAAATACGGTCGCACCGTGCATTCTCTTATCAAATTACTTTCGCTTTATCGTGGCTTGAAATTCACGTTGATTTCACCAATGGCGCTTGAAATGCCCGTTGAAATTGTGGATGTGGTGAGCCGTAACGGGCATGTTGTTGAACTCAGTCAGTCTCCCGCCCGATCATTGGCGGATGCTGATATTTTGTATGCGACGCGAATCCAGAAAGAGCGATTTACCGAAGAATCTATTGATGGCTACGGTACCGACTTTGAGATCAATCAGAAGCTCGTGAATACCGCTTGTAAAAAAGATGTGGTGATCATGCATCCCTTGCCCCGAGATAGTCGGCCAGAGTCACACGACCTGAGCACTGATCTGAATGCTGATTCGAGATTGGCTATTTTCAGGCAAACCGACAACGGGATTCCTGTGCGGATGGCGATCTTTGCCAAATTGTTGGGCGTTGACAAGCTGGTTCAGCGGTCCATGAAGGATGTCACTTGGGTAACGCCGGCAAACATCGGTCCTGATGATTCGTTACCAGATGTCGACGAGAGTTAAATTAATGACTGCTGGTCAGACGATTAGGCAAATTCGGTTTTTTCGCCAGTAAAAAAAGCACAGAGCCGGCTGCCGCACCCAGTGCCAGGACGGTAAAACCCAATTGATAATTTCCGGTCGCGTCTCCGAGGGCTCCTGCTACCAGCGGGCCAGCGAACTGACCCATGGCCGCGATAATCCCGGAGATTCCCAAGATCTGGCCAATCGATTGGCGACCAAAATAGTCAGCCCGCAACGCCTGCATGAAAGGCCCTCGAATACCCCAGGCCAAGCCGTGTAAAACGGCAAAAATAACGAGCGATCCCCTTTCAGTTGCGAAGGTTAAAAATAATAAACCGACGGCGTGCATCAGCATGCACATTGCCGACAGCAACCGCTTGGGAAACTTATCTCCAAGGAAACCACCAATTAATACCCCAGCCAATTGAAACGCAGTCATTGTGGTGATGATCAAAGAGGCTTGTGCAATGCTGTAGTGCAGCGCAGTGCGCATATGGTTGATTGCGTGTGCATTCACAGCTGTCACAATCAGTAGCGCCGACGCATGCCCCGCCGCTAGCAGCCAGAAAGCTCTGGTGTGCATTGCCTGCATGGTCGTGAAGGAGGCTTCCTTTGTCGTGGCCGCAGTGAGCGGCTGAGTTCCTGCTTGATTCGCAGAGAGGTCGGGCCGAGTTGGCTCAATTCCATCCACGTGCATGCCCAGATCTTCTGGCCGCTTGCGGTAAATGCTTGCCAGCGGAAAACCCAGCACCATCATGAGCACTCCCGACCCGAAAGCGGTTGCGCGCCAGCCATAGGTCTGCATACACCAAGCAACGATGGGTACACAAATCCCACCTAGTGCGAGACCAAGACCGACTGTAGAGAGAGCTCGTGCGCGTTTTTTTTCAAACCACTGAATAATCCCGACATTCAAGGGAAAATAACCAGAGAAAGAGGTGCCCACCGCAAAAACGAGCGTGGCCAAATAGAAGCTACCGATCGTATCAATTTGACTCAGCAGCATAAAACCAATGCCAACGATGATGACTCCAATCCGTAATATCTGCCTGGCGCCGTACTTGTCTAAAAAGCCACCCATGAAAGGACCAAGAAAGACACCTTCCATGGACTGCATGGATACTGCTCCAGCGACAGCGGTTCGGCTCCAGCCCTTTTCTTCTATCAGCACGGATGCGTATGCGCCCAAAGAATTGAACAAGAGGACGGAACTCAGAAACTGTATACAGACGGCCGAGATGACCATCTTCCAGCCATAGAAAATCTTCATTTTTATTGTTAAATCCGGATAAGCACCAGTTGTTGCCTTTATTTCTTTACTTCATGTCTGCCTGCGAAAGCCTAACATATCCTCTCTATGCAGGGATATTTAGTCAATCACTTTAAGATCAAGGCGTGTATTCATGGCACAGGCAAACAATCAACAGGCGGTGATGAATCAGCTAAAAAAAGGCTTGGCTCATCATCAACAGGGAGACCTGGCAAAAGCCCGTGCCTGTTACGAGTCTGTTTTAAAGATGCAGCCGCGTAACTTCCATGCCCTGAAACTGTCCGGAGTCATTGCAGCCCAGGCACAAGAGTACGAGAAGGCCTTTTCTTTATTGCATGCAGCGGTGGAAGTGAACGATAAGGATAGTGAGCTGCTTAACAATTATGGTGTTGTGCAACGTGAGTTAGGCCGTTTTGAGGACGCGCTTGCGACCTATAACAAAGCCATTGCCATTAACCCCAATCATTTTGAGGCGTTTACCAATCGTGGTGCAGTCTATGAGCTGCTCGGTAAACCAGACGAAGCGTTCAACAGCTATAACCAGGCAATCGCAATCAAAGGCGATTATGTTCTCGCTTACTTTAATCGCGGCGTCTTGGCCGAGAAGCTTGGACAAACCGATAGCGCTTTTGCTGACTATGAAACGGCTGCGCGCTTGAATCCTGGATTTGCTCAAGCCTGGCACAGCCTTGGCTATCTGTTGCAAAAAGCTCAACGCTTCCAGGAAAGCTTGCTCGCGTTTGATAGAGCGATTTTGCTAAACCCGCATTACACGTCGGCTTACGTCAATCGCGGCCTGATATACAAGCAAATTGATCAGCCTGAGCAGGCCATTAATAATTATCTGCAAGCCATCGCACTCAACCCCGCATCATTTGAAGCTTATGTCAATTTGGGACTTGCCTACCGAGATCAGGGCCAGTTAGATCTCTGCCTTGCCGCTTATGATCAGGCGCTTGCATTGAACCCGAATTATTCAGCGATTCATTTTGATCGTGCAGGCGTGTTGCAGAAGCTAGGTCGAATGGAAGAGGCCTTGGCGAGCACTCAGAAGGGAGTTGAACTCGATGGCAATCGGCCCGAGGGATACTATAACCTCGGGATAATGCAGCAATCTAATGGTGAAACTGAAGCGGCCTTACAAAGTTATTCACGGGCAATCGAGCTCAAGGCAGACTATGCTCCCGCGTTGAACAATCGGGCAGTCATTTATATCGACCAAAAGGATTACGCCAAAGCTTTGCCTGATCTGATGATGGCGACAATTGTCGATCCCTCGTTTCCTGATGCGCTTTTAAACATGGGGACAGTCTTCGAGAGGATGGGGCAGTACGAATCGGCGATTGAGCAGTTTAAAAAGGCAATTGCAGTAAAACCTGTTAATCCAGAGGCGCACTTTAATATCGGCGTCAATCTGAAAAAGCTGGAACGGATCCACGAAGCGTTTGAGCATTACAACATCGCGCTATCGATGAACGATACCTTGCACGAAGGCTATAACAATCGCGGCGTTATCTTGCATGAGATGCGGCGCTTGTCTGAGGGTCTGAGTGATTTGACTCGCGCACTGGAACTCAAGCCTGATTTTGATGAAGCGCGCTGGAATCGCTCAATGCTGCTGCTGACTGTGGGGGACTTCGAGCAGGGCTGGAAAGACTATGAGGCCCGCTTCAAAGCGACTGTATCGATTGTTTGCAACCGAGAGTACGATAAACCAAGATGGACAGGCGTCGAGCCGCTGGAGGGTAAGACCATTCTCATCGTGGGTGAGCAGGGTCTTGGTGATACCTTGCAGTTCTGTCGTTATATCCCGATGGTGGCTAAGCTCGGAGCGAAAGTGATTTTTGAGTCGCAAGTCCAGCTAGTGGAAATAATGAAGCGGCTAGAGGGGGTGAGTGAGGTGGTGCCAACTTACTTCCCTGGTGACAAAATGCCTGAGCACGATTACTACTGCGCTTTGATCAGTTTGCCGCTGGCCTTCAACACGCGACTTGATAGCATCCCAGCATCCGTACCTTACATATCGGCCGATCCCGTCAAAGTGAGACAGTGGGCCGATGTGCTTGGTCTCAAAACAAAGTTGAGGGTTGGGCTGGTCTGGTCTGGCGGGATCAGCAACGATCAGCAGGAGTCTAACGCAACTAAGCGTCGCCGCAATATGTCCTTATTTCAACTGGCTGGATTGAGGGCGGCAGATGTCGAGTTCATCAGTCTTCAAAAAGGCCAACCAGCCGAAGGGGAGTTGGCGGAGGCCAAGCGTATCGGATGGGATGGTCCCGACATCCTTGATTACACAGACAGGTTGAAGGATTTTTCGGACACTGCGGCGCTGATTGAGAATCTGGATCTCGTGATCGCAGTCGATACTTCGACCCCTCATATGGCTGCTGCGTTAGGCAAGCCGACCTGGATTATGAGTCGCTTTGATGCTTGCTGGCGTTGGCTGGACCAACGCGAGGACAATCCCTGGTATCCGACTGTCAGGTTGTTTAACCAGCGCAAGCCACTCGAGTGGGATGAAGTCATTGAACAAGTCATTACCGCTTTGAAGGAGTACGCAACGGCGGTAAGCTAAACTTGGTGACAGGTGGTGGCTCCGCTACCGCTTAAGACAGCAGGCTTGATGAATTGGGCATGACAATGGACCGGTGGTGCGAAATACATGAAACGATTGTGAAGGACTTGCACGGCGAGGTCGGCGGTAATCTGTTCGCACTACGGTTAAGTTTAGGTGGTCTCGCAGCTGAGCTAGACCGTTCAAAACGACTGGAACAAGCCGAGAAACTCACTCAAATCGTCATCGCTACCGAGAAGAAACTTTCAATTATTTCCGACCTGTTGGGTTCAAAGAGCTAGTATGCGTCTGATAAAAATAGTGCTGGCTGATGATCATGTTTTAGTCAGAGAAGGCATAGTGACGGTTATCTCGGTGCGCCCAGAGATGAAAGTCGTGGCGCAAGCCAGCTCGGCTGCTGAGGTCATGAAAATCGTGGCTTCAACAGATATAGACTGCCTGTTGCTTGATCTGGCGCTACCAGACCGTGATGGTATTGATCTCGTTAAAGCTATTCGTTTGCGTCACAAAGATTTACCCATCCTTATCTTGAGCATGTATCCCGAAGAACAGTATGCAATGAGGGCGCTCAAGGCTGGTGCGAATGGCTATTTAACTAAAAGTACAAACAGTGTCGAATTGATCGCGGCGATTCAAAAAGTCGCCAGCAAAACTAAGTACATCAGTCCTAAAGTCGCTGAATTATTGGCCGAAGACATCGGTAAGACTTCGTCCCTGGTCGGCCACGAGCAATTGTCTGACCGCGAATATCAATATATGGTGATGGCCGCGTCTGGTTTGACGATCACCGAGATCGCCGAGAAAATGACCCTGTCCGCTAAAACAGTCAGTATGTATCGCAGTCGTGCTTTGAAAAAGATGAACATGCGCACCACCGCGGCATTAACGAATTACGCCATCAAAAATAATTTATTGGCTTAGCGGGTGGAGTCTGCCGAGAGATGAGACAGACTTAGTCTTTTGAGTTGTCGGATCCAAGTGCCGCCCGGATCTTGTTGGTGTCACTGATTGCGCTGTCCACTTGTTGCTTGAACATAGCGTAGATCGTTTGATCAAGCGAGCTGTGTTGCAGGTTAGTATGCAGTTGATCAATGGCGGTAAGTAAGTCCTGCATGCCCAGCATGCTGGCTGAACCTTTCAGGTAGTGCAATTTCTTTTGCGCTCGCTCAAATTGATTTGCAGTTATGAGTACCTCAAGTTCGTTTTTCACCGCAACACCGTCGGCAGAAAACAAGCCTAATAGCCTCCCTGCTAACTGCGTATCGTGCAAATTTTTGACCGCAGCTTCGATCGAGTGAAGCGATTCGTCTGTCTCAGTGACGGGTAAGGTAGCCGACTTGACCGAGCCTGTCGTCGAGATGGTCTTCGTGTCGAATCTGACTCCTGGCTTGACCACATCTCGTAGCAATGCGATCAACTGCTGCCAATTAACTGGCTTCAACAGAAAATCCCGCATACCAGCGGCCACACATTTATCCTTATCTTGATTTGAGAGGCCTGCACTCACACCAATAATGGGACATTTGTTCCAAGTGGGATGTTTGTATAACGCTTGTGTTGCAGTCAGCCCATCCATGTGCGGCATTTGCAAATCCATCAAAATGACATCGTATTGTTCCCGTTCAATCATTGAGAGCACTTCTAATCCGTTTTGGGCAACACTGATGCTGGCCCCGGCTCGTGTGAGGAACTTAACCGCGATCTCCCGGTTGATCGGATTGTCTTCAGCTAGAAGGATGCATATGTCGCGCAACGGAAGCTCAGCTGAATCGCTCAACTGACCTGCGGTACGACGCTCTTGTGCAGGTGCGAGTCGATCTTGATTTTCGTCGAACCCGCGCTCTGCACTGATACCGAGTGATAGATCGAAATAAAAGTGCGCACCACCGGTAGTTGTTTTCTTCAGCTTTAATTCACTATTCATCAAGTTCAGTAAGCGCTGACAAATTGTTAAACCTAATCCAGAACCCCCGTACTTGTTCCAGGTATCGGTACTGGCTTGATGAAAAGGCTGTAAGACATACTCCAAACTGGCAGGATCAAGGCCTATCCCCGTATCAATGACCGAGAAACGGATCACAACAGTTTTCTCATCAAAGGACATCAGATCAATCGTGATATGCACCGCGCCTTCGGACGTGAACTTGATTGCGTTACCGACGAGGTTGGACAAAACCTGCCGGATCTTTGTTGCATCGCCAATTAACCATTGCGGACAATTTTTTGACAACCGAAGCTCGAGCCCAATTCCTTTTAGTGACGCAGACGCAAAAAACAGGTTCTTGATCTCTGCCAACAACCTATCAAGATCGAGCCGTGCAACATCATCAAATACTTTGTCTTCTTCGATCTTTGAAAACAAAAGGATATCGTTCAAGATAGTCAATAGAGTTTGAGATGCGGTTTGAGCCGTGACCAGCAACTCTCTCGCCTCGGTGGGTAAGTCTTCAAGCAAGGCAAGCTCAACGAGACCAATGACGCCATGCATGGGCGTCCTGATTTCATGCGACATCGTCGAGATGAAGTTTGATTTGGCGCGAGTGTTTTCATTCGCTGCGTCTACCGCGGTTTTCATGCTGTTTTCTAGTTCTTTTCGTTCTGACGCATCGCGAAGTACAAAAATCCAGTAGATAGGCGAGTGCTGGCTCAGTACGACTGGCCGGACGATAATCTCATCCCAATTCGTACCACCAGTCTTGGTGTGCGTCGCTAGCTCGGCCCGGAACGTTGATCTGGATTTGATAGCCTGCTTGATACTATCGATAGTCTGCAGAGGTGTCTGCTGACCAACAAGCAGCTCGGGCGGCCTCCCCAGCACCTCGTTTCTCAAGAATCCTGATCGAGTGACAAACATGTCGTTGACGTAGATCGCTTTGAGTCCGTGGTCTAACGTCAGGTCCTCGATGCAGATCATGATCATATCGTTCGAACTATCAATCACGCGTCTAAACAGACTAAGTTGATCGTTGACACCAGCCCGTTCTTTTAATTTGAATTGGGCATGGCGGCCTGTATAGAAAAGCATGACGCTTTGTGCGATCATCAGCATCGCTAGTCTGAAGGCCGCAACAGGAATCGTGTCGCTGGGCAGAATAATGACGTGACGAATGGCGACGACGATTGCTAGTAGCAGGCCTACGCCAACCCAGCGGTCTTGCCAAAGTGGTTGCTTTCTTAGCAAGAGAGCCAAAAACAGAGGCGTAAAGAGAACTGCACTAAGGCTGTAGCTTAGCCATCTAGTAAAGAAAGATCCGAAACTGAAGGACTGCATGGCATGGGTGAGGGAAAAGATTTGGGTGTGAGGCCCCCCAAATATTTCATGAACCAGGCTTGGAAGTACACAAGATATTGGCAACGCTATAGCGATGAAAACAAAGATAGTGGATACGCTGTTCAGTGTTGCGTACGCTGATTTGCAAAGGCGCCTCGGTATGCTCGCCGCAATCAGGCACTGGCCGTAGGCCGTTAGGCTGACAGCCAGGGTGAAGAGGCACAGTGTCACGATATTAGTGTCAACTCGGTACCCAAGGCTGAGACTCAGCAGCATTGCGCCAATCCAGACCGCGTGCAGGGATCGTGGTCGCTCTGCGAGCACCAGAGCCATGCCCAAACTGCCGGTCAGTAAAAGCGGTACGCCTGGTATGAGTTTGACTGCAGCTAGCAGGTGCTCAATCTCTCCGACTAAAACATAGCCTACGATTAGTACGATAAAACTAAAAGAGCGCAGAGTTCGGATATCCATCATGGGCGGCCTGCGGCCGCAATGCAGGCATTGATGAGAGAGACTAATTGATCAGGGCTCGTTGTTTTTGCAATTAAATCGGTCATCCCGCATGCCAGGCAAACAGTGCGTTCCGCTGGATTGGCGCTAGCGCTCAGCCCGATAATTGGCAGCTCCGTGTGCGTGTGAATGCCTCGGATGAGTTTGGTAGCTTCCAAACCATCAAGCACGGGCATCTGTACGTCCATCAGGACGATATCAAAGCGGCCCCGTTTGACGGCAGATGCCGCCTCTTGTCCGTTACTAGCAATTGTCACGTGCCAACCATGTCGATTCAACATCGCTTGCAAGGCATGTTGCACAAACTGATTATCCTCCGCTAACAGAACGGTCTTGTGGCTGAGCTCAGCGGCCTGACGCTGTGAGTGAGCCACTTGTGAGCTAGCGTCGTTGTGAGAATTTGACTGCAAGATACTCATGAGTGAAGCCCGACTGCTTTCAAATGTGATCTTAAACTGATCAAAACATGATTCAATCATATCTCTTTGTTTCAAGGCGCTCTCCAGTTGCTCGGCACTGGCTCTCAGCCTCGTGGCTCCCAGTATCCCTGCAGAGCCGATGAGCGCGTGTATTCGATACTGCGCATCGCTGTATTGCTCATGGTCGATTTGATCTGTCAGAATTTTGACCGTATCGACCGAATCTTTCAGAAATATTTCTATCATTTTCAGGATTAGAGATTCCTCGCCCAGCATCACGATGGAACTCTCAAAATCGAATCCCTCTATTGTTCGGCTCAAGACGTTAAGGCGATGAGCGGGTTTCGACGGTGGTTTGACTGATGCTAGTACGTGGCGTTCTGGGCTTGCCTCTGCCTCTGCATCTGTAGCTGGTGGCGGACTTGATTTTTCGTGAGTTGAACTTTCGTTGGGTAAAGCGCCCGTGTCTTGTGCAGCGGTGTTTGGCTCACTGCGTTTGTCAGTCAACAGCGAATCAACGCCAAGCTGTGTTTTTATCCCAGCCTTGACGCTTTTAGGAAAAGAGTAAACGAGGTCGTGCCCATCGGCTCGCTCATGCAATTGATCATTTTCGTGCGCCAGAGTCTTGTTGTTTTCCGGGCTAGATAACCAAGTGCCAACGATTTTCACGATACGATTGATCTTGCTCACTGTCATCCTGTCAGTTGCTGTGAGACCAGCTTTGAGTATCGATAGCGCTTACGCGCCTTGGGTTTATCGAACAGAGGGTAAAACCCTGCGTTGTTTGTCCGATAAGTGTATGCCTGTTGCCCAGCATAATAGCGATACTGTTTTCTTTGAATCGCCTCTTCATGCCTAAACGCAACATACTATCGGTTTATGATGACATGCTACAAGTTAGTCATCAAATGGTCGAGGCCGCCCAGCGCCAAGATTGGGATGCCTTGAATGAACTTGAGGCTGTTTGTGCAACCTATGTCAAACAAATCCAGTTAGCAAAAAGACAGACAGAATTGGGGTCGAGTGAGATAGAGACGAAAGTCGCTTACCTCATGAAGATTCTGGCCGACGATCGACGAGTTCGTGATTTATCCGAACCCTGGATGGTCGAACTGGCTAACATGATGGCACCACGTGCCAGAGCAAGACCAGCAGCACCAAAAAGGGACTAACGGGATCTTTCAATGGAAATAAAAGGTGTACCAGGGGTTAGTTCCGTCAAGTCTGGTGCGTCGGGGCCGGTGGCTTCGAATACTGCTGGCGCACAATTTGTGCCCGGTCACGAATATCAAGCTGAAGTCGTCAGCTACGCGCAAGGGCAAGTTGTCTTGCTGCGCCTGCAGGATGGCCTGGTCAACGTTAAGCTGTCTGGTGATGTCAGTGCTGGGCAAGTCGTCACGCTTAAATATGTTGGTGGTGTTGATGTCCCGATTTTTGAAGTGGTCGCGTCGGATACTGGCAATAACGCCGCTTATGTTGCCATCAGTCAGGCAGCCACTCTGATTGGACAATTCTTGACCCAGGCTGGATCGGTCCCAGAGATCGATGGCACGGTGGCTACGGGTGTGCCCCTGTTAAGTAAAATGACCGATCCAGCACAGATTGCTGTTGAATTGAAGCAATCGTTGAGCGGCAGCGGGTTGTTTTACGAATCACAGCTGGCCAATCTGGTGTTGGGCTCAGGGACACCTGACGAGCTGATGACTCAACCTCAGAACTCACGAGGTTTTGATCCATCCGGTTTGGTGTCCAAGCAGCTGGAAATCATCGAAAGTAATGAAGTGCGCTGGGCGGGTACTGTGTGGCCTGGTCAGTTGATGCAATGGACCACGCAAATTGCGCGAAAGTCTTCCGTCGAAAAAAATCAAGACGGACGCGGTGAGAACGTCGATACGGACAACCCTACGACAGTGACAAGCACTATGGTGCTTGACTTACCAAAGCTAAAAAAGATTGCCGCCACATTCAAACTGAGAGCAGACGGTGGCCTGAGCCTGTCGGTGAAAGCGGTCGATAGCGTTGCCACCTCGGTTTTGCAGCCAGCCCTACCTAAACTCGTGGACGCACTGACGGCGGCAGGTCAGAAACTAGAGTCTTGCTTGGTCAGTCCTCATGACTGAGCCCCCAAAAGCCAATAAGCAAGCGGTAGCACTTGCCTACGAGCAAGGCGAGTTTGCTCCCCGGGTGATTGCAAAAGGACGCGGGGTGGTCGCCGAGCAGATTATTAAAGTAGCTAAAGAGCACAATCTATTTGTGCACGAGTCAAAGGAGCTCGTTAATTTACTGATGAATGTCGACCTAGATGACCACATTCCAGAGCTACTGTACCAAGCGATCGCAGAGCTTCTCGTATGGGTCTATCGACTGGAAAATGGCGAAACAAAGTAAGCGCTCTACCCTGACTGGATCAAATCTGCATATTCATGATTGTTTGATACGCTGAAACTAGCTTATTGCGAACCTGAACAGCCGTTTGCATTGAGAGGCTAGCTTTCTGACTCGCCATCATCACGTCCGACAAGGAGACAGAGCTGTCTCCTAAGGTGAAGCGCTGACCAAGATTTTGCGACGCATCCTGGTAACCGTTGATCTGATTGAGCGAACCCTGCAGAATCTTTGAAAAATCGACCACGCTCGATGGCTGCACGCCACCGCTAACTGGATTGACAATCGGAGACATGGGCGCCGCACTCACGGGCGCGCTCGCCTGGGATCCTATGCTGCGCAATTGAGCAAGCATGGACTGGATCTGATCTGTGCCGATTCCTCCAACGTTCATGTACCCCTCCCTTTTTTCGCGGATTGCGTCGATGTATAGCAATGTAGCAGGGGGGCTATCCCGTGTGATTGACAATAAAGTGAAAAAAAACAAGCTTATTCTGGCAATTGAAATCTGCCTCATCCTCCATAATCCTTGGTATGAACGGTTTAAATCGGAAACTTCTGCTCGCCTTAGGGATCGCTGCTGTCCTAGCAGTGATGATCGCCTTTTGGCTTTGGAGCCAAGAGCCGAAATACAAGGTGCTGTTTTCGAATTACAGCGATAAGGACGGTGGCGCGATCGTCGCTGTGCTTGAGCAAATGAATATCCCGTACAAGGTTTCAGATGGCGGCGCGGCCATCATGGTGCCAGCTGAGCAGGTTCATCAGGCCCGCCTGAAACTGGCTGCAATGGGCTTGCCCAAAGGTGGCAACATCGGCTTTGAACTGCTAGAAAAGCAGGGCTTTGGCGTTTCGCAGTTTATCGAACAAGTCAATTACCAGCGCGCAGTTGAAGGTGAGCTAGAGCGCAGTATTCAGGCGATCTCGGTGGTTGAGAATGCCAGAGTCCATTTGGCAATCCCAAAATCTACCGTGTTTTTAAGAGACCAGCAAAAGCCAACAGCCTCGGTGCTGGTCAAATTACAAGCTGGGCGTACCCTTGAGCGGCAACAGGTGAGTGCAGTGCTGCATCTGGTTGCGAGCAGCGTACCTGGCTTGCTGGTGAATAACGTTTCCATCATTGATCAGAATGGCGATTTGTTGTCTGACACGAGTAAAGACAGGGCGAATCAAGTTGATCCGAGCCAGCTCAAGTATGTGGAAGATTTACAAAAAGGTATCGCAGCACGAGTTGAAGCGATCATTACGCCTATCGTGGGACTGAAAAACGTCTTGGCAAGAGCTAATGCCGAGGTTGATTTCTCGTCGCTTGAGGAAGCCAGGGAAGAATATAAGCCAAACAAAAATCAAGAGAACGCTGTCATTCGCAGTCAGCAGACAAACGAGTCTTCCGCCGCGGGTGGATCAACCGCGGCGAACGGGGTGCCCGGGGCGTTAACTAACCAGCCAGGTGCCAACGCAACCGCGCCGATTGTCAATGATCCAAACGCCGTCGGTGCTGCCGACGGTGCACCGCCTAGCGGCCCAACTAGCAAGAACGTCACGGTCAATTACGAGGTTGATAAAACGGTCCGATACACCCAGAAGACGACCGGTGTCATTAAACGGCTATCTGTTGCAGTGGTGGTGAACCAGAAGCAGGAAGTCGTGGACGGCAAGATCGTGCCCAGAGCGCTGACTGATGACGAGAAAAAACAAATTACGGATCTGGCAAAGCAAGCGATGGGCTACAGTGAAGCCCGAGGCGACACAATCAGTGTTGTGAATTCGGCGTTCGTGCCTGAAAAAATTGAAAACTTGCCCGATTTACCGATCTGGCGCAATCCTGATATCGTTGAGCCTGCGAAAGACGTCGGTCGGATAGCCCTGGGGGTTATTGTGTTGTTCTTCCTGTATCAACGCGCCCTGAAACCAATGGTCACGAAGCTGATTGAGGCTTTGAGTCCGCAAGAAGAGGTTTATCAGCCGCAGGCCGCCCTCGCAGCGGACGGGGCTGCTCCCTTGCTTGAGTCACCGACTCTGCCAGAGGTCGCAGTTGCCCGCAACTATGCGGATAATTTAGCGCAGGCCAAGTCGCTGGCGATGGAAAATCCCAAGCTTGTCGCCAATGTTGTGTCATCCTGGATAGCAGGTAGCGGCAATGGCTGAAGATGATGGCGTCACCCGGGCAGCAGTACTACTGTTAGCGCTTGGCGAGGACGGTGCTGCCGAGGTGATGAAGTATCTCGGTCCGCGCGAGGTGCAACGCTTAGGTGTCGCCATGGCGACCCTGACCAATGTGGATCACGCTCAGGTCGAAGAAGCGTTAGCGAAGTTTGCGGATGCGACGAGTGACTCGTCAGCATTTGGCAAAGACTCGGACGAGTTTGTCAGAACTGTGCTGGTCAAGGCGTTGGGCGAGGATATTGCTAGCGGCGTGATCGAGCGCATTCTGAACAAGCGAGAGGCGAGCGGTATCGAAGGTCTGAAGTGGATGGACGCGCAGACTGTGGCTGACCTCATCCGGCAAGAACACCCTCAGATCATTGCAACGATACTGGTCCATCTGGAACCGGATCAAGCATCTTCTGTCATTGCCTGTTTCACTCCTCGCTTGCGGCAAGACGTTATGTTGCGCATCGCTACTTTGGACAACGTCAAACCGACTGCCCTCAAAGAGCTTAATGATGTGTTGACCAGACTGTTATCCGGTAGTGAAGGGGCGAACAAAAAGAGTATTGGTGGCGTGCGGGTTGCCGCATCGATCATGAACTTTATGAACTCCGAGGTCGAGAGCAGTTTGATTGAAGGCATCAAAGGCTTTGATGAAGAAATGGCGCAAGAGATTGTCGATGAAATGTTTATTTTTGATGACATCTCAGAGTTGCCTGATGCCAGCGTTCAGTTGCTGTTGCGCGATATACCGTCCGAGTCTCTGGTTATCGCACTCAAGGCTGCAAGTTCAGGCTTACGCAATAAAATTTACAGCAACATGTCGGCTCGCGCGGGCGAAATGTTGAAAGAGGATCTCGAGAACCGAGGCCCGGTTAAGTTATCTGAGGTCGAGGCGCAGCAGAAGACGATCTTGCAACTTGTTCGTAAAATGGCCGACGACGGTACCATTATGCTGTCGAGTAAAGGTGGAGACGAGCAATATGTCTAGCGCCTTTGCGCCGTCGAGTGCTAACAAATCCCGGGAAAACGGCGGATTTACCGACTTGTTTCAGGCTAATAAGGCCGGGGCGGCGGACTCGGCTCCCGTCGTTTCACCAGAAAAAATCAAGCAGATTTACGAGAAGGCCTACACCGACGGTTACGACCGGGGGATGATTGAAGGCCACCAGAACGCCCTGGAAGCTGGTAAGCAGACGGTCGCCAATGAACAGCGGATGCTGGTCCAGCTACTCGTGAGTTTTCAGAAAGTGATTGATCGCAAGAATGTCGAGACAGCGGAAGAACTGCTCAAGCTCTCTGTGGATATCGCTAAGGCGATGATACGGATAAAACTCGAAACAGATCCCAAGGTATGCTTACCTGTCATTAGCGAGGCCATCGCAAGCTTGTCTGCCTTGCAAGCTCCTTTGCGCTTAAGTCTGAATCCGGCGGATGTCGAAGTCGTCAATCGTTACATGATGGACGATTTGCGGGATCAGGGCTGGACGCTGGTTGAGGACGCCACTATTGAACGAGGCGGATGCATTGTACAAACCGCCACGAATACGGTTGATGCGACGAACCAGAGTCGCTGGCGCCGTATTGCAGAGGCTCTAGGGCAGTCCGATTTGTGGCAGGAGTCCAAATCGTGACCGCCACATCCCTTCTGGACGAACTCGCCCCCGTAGGCGAGGGACAGGCGTTGGGTCAAGCTATCGGCTGGTCAGCGCTGTCGGCGCGTTTATCAACATCCCTCAATAAGTTAGACACCTTCGAAGTCGCAGGCAAAATCACACGCGTAGCCGGGCTTGTTATAGAAGCCGCCGGTTTACATATGCCAATCGGCAGTCTTTGCTACATCCCGCTAGAGGATGACAAAATGCTTGAGGCTGAAGTCGTTGGTTTTGAGAACGGGAATTTGTTGTTAATGCCTTATGGTGGTACTGAAGGTGTTGGACCTGCATCAAAAATACTGTCCAGAAAATTCACTAATAACAGTGGCCTGCCCCCACCCGGCCAGCTGCCGGTTGGTGCCTGTCTGCTTGGTCGTGTGCTGGATGCTAGCGCCCAACCCCTGGACGGTAAAGGCCCTTTGAACGCGACCGAGTTTGCGTCCATGCACGCCCAGCCTATCAATCCTTTGAACCGTACGCCCATCGACACCATTCTCGATGTCGGCGTCAGGGCCATTAATGGATTGCTGACAGTCGGGCGCGGTCAACGGATGGGGGTATTTGCGGGCTCAGGGGTAGGCAAGAGCGTATTACTTGGCATGATGGCACGCTATACCGATGCTGAGATCATCGTCGTCGGCTTGATCGGTGAGCGAGGCCGCGAGGTAAAAGAATTTATCGAAGAGATTCTTGGGCCTGAGACGCTTCTTAAGACTGCGGTTATTGCCGCACCTGCCGACGCACCTGCTCTTATGCGTCTGCAGGGCGCGCGCTACGCCTGCACCATTGCCGAATACTTTAGAGATCAGGGTAAGCATGTCTTGCTGATCATGGATTCATTGACGCGCTATGCGATGGCACAACGTGAAATCGCCCTGGCAATTGGCGAACCTCCAGCGACCAAGGGGTATCCGCCCTCGGTATTTGCCAAGCTCCCGGTGCTAGTTGAACGAGCGGGTAACGGCGAGCCCGGTGGCGGGTCAATTACTGGCTTTTACACGGTTTTGACTGAGGGCGATGATCAGCAAGATCCAATAGCCGACTCTGCGCGAGCTATTCTGGATGGCCATATTGTGCTCGATAGAGGTCTTGCTGAAAGCGGTCATTATCCTGCAATTGATATCGAACAATCGATCAGCCGTGTCATGTATGCCATCGTCACGGCCGAGCATCAACGCTGCGCTCGCCGGCTTAAGCAACTGACGTCTCGCTACAGCCGCAACATAGATCTGATCAATGTGGGTGCTTACTCTGCAGGTAGTGACCCAGTTTTGGATGAGGCTATCCGAAAGCGGCAGATTATCGAGTCTTTTTTGCAGCAAGATAGAACCGAACGATCAGATGTCCCGACCAGCATTCAGGGATTGGCGGCATTATTTTCAGACGCTGAATCCAGCACAACGGCAGGACGCTGAACAACATGGCTAAATCTACTTCTTCACTAGAAACATTGCTTGAGTTGACTCAAAAAGCCGTTGACGAGGCATCGATTGAATTAGCCCAGATCAATCAGCAGCTATCTGAAGCTGAAAATCAATGGCAAACCTTGAGTGAATACCGACAGCAGTACATGGAAGAGCACATTGACCAGTTGACATCCGGTATTCATCTTGAGGAGCTGTCAAACTTCAAGTTGTTTGTCTCGAATTTGGATAAAACCATGGAAGGTCAACAACAGGTGGTTGACCGTTGCCGTGTGATGGCCGACGAGCAAAGGTTAGCTTGGCAAGCCTGCAAGCGAAAACAGATGTCTTTTGAGGTGCTGCTGGAAAAAGAAATGCAAAAACGCAACGTGGCAGAACTCAAACGTGAACAAAAAGCGACAGATGAGTTTGTAAACGCCCGCGCTGCTGTAAAGTTAGCAAAGAAACGGACACAGCCATAATGAATGCAAACGTGACCAGCCCAGGGCTCACACAGTTGGCGGACACTAGTTCGGCCAAAAAACTGTTGACCCAATCGCCTGCTACGAACAGGGCAGGGGCGGTCAGTTTTTCTCAATTGCTGCAACAACGTGAGCAGGGTCAGGATGTCGCAACAGCGGCACTCAAGGCTGTTGAACAGCAAGATGCGCAACGTAATGAGGCCGCAAAGCGGCGCCATGAGGCCGAAAATCGCGCAAATAAAGCGGGCTTAAATCCGACTAATCCTCAGGGGTTTGGGTCAAGGGCTTCGACCCGGACAGCTCAAGGTAACGCAGCAACCTCAGGTTACCAAGTCGCAGACACGGCTGCTGAAGAAGAGCAGCTAAGGTTTGGGGAAAGTTTGAACGCTGGTACACCGTTTTCGCGGGCTGCCCGATTGAACGCTGCTGCCATGCCTTTTACTGATGCGACTGCAGATCCGACCGTAGCCGAACACCCAGACGTCGAGGCTAGTGTGAAGGGTTCGAGTCAACGTTTGGCGAAGGCAAACTTGCCTGCAAATGCAAATGCCAGCACCAAACCCGGTAGTTCGGTCAGTGATGTGATTGTCAAAACGACTCATAGTGACTTGACGGTGAACAAAGCCGACCGACAACTCTCCGACCAAGCGGAGCAGGACACGAAGGTGACGGCTGAGGCTGAGATTAATCTGACGATGTCGGCCGTGTCATTAAAAGATGATAACGTCGCGAAAGACAGTGGTGGCGCAACATACAGCTCGACGCCAGCAAACACCGAGCCTTACTTCATGCAATCGCGGATGGATGGGGGCGGTTGGCATGCTGAGATGGGTCAGCGAATTGTGTGGATGTGCCAAGGCGAACATCAATCTGCGGTTATTACTTTGAATCCACCCAACTTAGGGCCTTTGAAGATCGAAATTCAGGCTCATCGTAACGTTATCAGCGCTAATTTCGTCTCGGATAATGCGGAAGTCAGACAAGCCTTGGAGGAGGGGTTCCCTGCTCTTAAAAGTGCAATGGCCGACGCAGGCGTGGTGTTGGATCGTGCGGCGGTGTCGGCAGGCGGCCACGCCGCCGTTGGCGGTCAAACAAATGTCCCCAACCAGTTGATCGCGAAGCGATTTATCTCTAATCAGACCTTGCCAAAAGTAAACCTTGACTCAGAACAACCCGCCGGCTCGTTGGGCCACGGCTTAGTGGATACCTTTGCCTAATTATGATTAAAAAAATCCCCATCGAAGAAATTCGTATTGGCATGTACCTGGAAAAATTACCAGGCAGCTGGCTCGAACGCTCTTTTTGGCGTTCGTCCTTCATGATCAACGATGTGAAAACGGCCAAAAAGATCATCGAGACTGGTTGCAAATATTTCTGGATTGACACCGAAAAAGGCAGAGACGTCGCGACGGCTGAGGAAAAAGCCAAAGAAAGAGCAGCTGCAGCTTCTAAAAATCGTGTTGACGAAATTGCGAGTTTCTTTGCGGAGCCAAGTAAAAATGTTCGTAAGCCGTCCAAAGAGGAGCTGAAAGAAGATGCGGTCGCAAAGACCGAGTCGGCGATGGCAACCGCCTCGGCAGTCATGGCGCGGTCGAAAGAAGCCGTAGACGCCTTCTTTAGCAGTGCGAGGGCGGGACAGCCCATCAATATGCAGGAAGCTCAGAAAGTTGTTGATGAGATTGTCGATTCAGTCGAAGAAAGCCCACACGCCATGGTGAGCGTGGCTCGCAAGAAAGAGGCGTTCGATTTCACTGCCGCTCACGCCGTCGCTGTCTGTAGCTTGATGGTTGCAATGGCTAAAGAGCTCAAGTTATCAGATTCAGAGGTTCGCGAAGCGGGTTTGGCCGGGTTGATGCATGATCTTGGCATCGTCTCAAGTAAGCCAGAAATTCTCAGGCAGCATGGCATGACCATGACGTCAGAGGCCTTGTTTGAGACACATCATCAGGATGGTTACGAGTTACTGCTAAAAAATGGCGATGTGTCGCAAGCGGTTCTGGACGTGTGTTTGCATCACCACGAGGCAGTTGATGGGTCGGGGGTTCCGGGTGGTTTAAAGGCAGCTGAAACCAGCCAATTGGCTAAGATGGCCAAAATTTGTGATATGTACGATTCGATGACATCGGACCACGACCAGCGAGTCGGGATGCCACCGCCCTTTGCGATTCGGCAGATGTTGAAAAAATCAGACACTGAACTGGATGCAACACTTCTCGAAGCCTTTGTCAGGACCGTCGGTGTCTACGCGGTGGGTAGCCTGGTCAGACTCAAATCCGACAAACTGGCCATTGTGATGGAACAATCTACGAAGTCGCTGACGATGCCTAAGGTTAAAGTTTTTTATTCCATTAAATCAGAGTTGAGAGTGGCGCCTGAGATCGTCGATTTGTCGACGAGCATCACGGATGAGATCGTTTCAGCTGAGGATCCGGCGAAATGGCGTCTCGACAACCTCGATGCTTTGTGGCGATAGCTAAGTATTTTCACAATCGCCCTATATGCCTTGGATTAGCTGTTTTATTTAAGCGATTTGTTTTCTTAAATTTCGTCGATAATGGGCACCTGGATTATTACGGGGGTGTTTGATGGCGACGGCAGCAAAAAGTAAAAAAGTTGAAGAACAGGACGACGAATTCGAGGCCCCTCCTCGGAAAAAGTCGACAGGGAAGCTAATTGTCCTCATCCTCCTTTTGCTCATCGTGCTAGCCGGTGTAGGTGGTGGTGTTTATTATTTTCTGACTGAAGATTCGAACCCAGCCGCTGGTGCTGAAGCTGGTCAAGAAAAGAAAGCCAAGCCCAAAGAAAAGAAGGCACCAGTCAAGCCTTCATTCGCGACACTTGAGGCCTTTACTGTCAACCTGATTGGCGAAGAAAATCAGGATCCACAGTTTTTGCAAGTGAGTGTCACACTACAAGCCAAGGATGCCCAAGGCGTGGATGGCATTAAGGAGCATATGCCGATGATTCGTAACAGGATGCTTCTGATCCTATCCAGAAAGAAAGCGTCCGAGGTTTCATCAGCCCAAGGCAAAGATAAATTAGTCGAAGAAATTATGACAGAGTTGAACAAGCCGTATGAAGAGGACGACGAAGAGCAGCATGTGATTGCCGTCTTCTTTACGACCTTCATTATTCAGTAAGCGGATATCAAGCGATGCAAGACGGGTTTTTGAGCCAAGACGAGGTCGATGCGCTACTAAAAGGCATCGACGATGAAGATGTGGGATCCTACGACAACGCTGCGGATCCCAACGAAGTGCGGTCTTTTAATCTTGCGAATCAAGAGCGGATTGTCCGCGGTAGCTTGCCGACCCTTGAGATCATTCACGAACGCTTCATCCGGATGTTGCGTGTCTCGATGTTTAATTTCTTGCGGCGCACAACAGAAGTATCCGTGACCCCAATCAAAACCATGAAATATGGTGAGTTCGTCAGAAACCTTGTGGTACCAACTAACCTTAATTTGATACACATCAAACCACTGCGTGGCACAGCTCTGATCGTTTGTGACCCCACGTTAGTGTTCTCGGTGGTTGATTGCATGTTTGGTGGTGACGGGCGTTTTCACACTCGGGTAGAGGGCAGGGATTTTACCCAGACTGAGCAACGGATTATTCGGCGTGTTCTCGATTTAATCTTTGACGCTTATCAGAAATCGTGGGCACCAGTCTACGAACTAGAGCTCGAGTTCTTAAGATCTGAGCTGAACACTCAATTTGCCAATATTGCCACGCCGAACGAAGTGGTCGTGACGGCATCGTTCACGATTGAGGTTGGCGTTGCCATGGGTCAAATTGACCTGTGTATTCCGTACTCGATGATTGAGCCGATCAAGGACTTGCTGGCGTCGACACTGCAAGGTGAGACGCTTGGGGCCGATGAGCGTTGGGTGAAGATGATGAGGCGTGAAATCATGCCTGCTGAGCTCGAGCTAGTAGCCAACTTATGTACCAAAGACCTCAATGTGGCGTCGTTGCTTGAAATGAAAGTCGGTGACGTGATCCCTTTGAATTTGTCTCAAGAAATCGAAGTGACTGTTGAGAATGTACCCGTTCTCTCTTGCCGGTACGGTACCTCGAATGGGCAGTATGCCCTTTTAGTCGAAAAGCTGCTCAAATTTGACAGCACAGAAACTGCCAGGAGATCTTAAATGGCGACTACCCCAGATGATGAGTCAATTAGTCCAGAAGAAATGCTGGATTCAGGTTGGGATGACGCAATGCGTGAACAGTCGGAAGCTGACGCGCCCGCCGCCGCTCGAACTGATGTTTTTAATGAGTTTGCGCCAGGGGCCAAACAGAGTGGTCAGAACGATATTGAATTCATTCTGGATATCCCCGTACAACTGACGGTTGAACTCGGTCGAACGAAAATGACAATCAAGAACCTTTTGCAGCTCGGGCAAGGTTCGATTGTGGAGTTAAACGGGATGGCGGGTGAACCCATGGACGTGTTGGTTAATGGATACATTGTTGCGCAAGGTGAGGTCGTTGTCGTGAACGATAAGTTCGGTATCCGCCTGACTGATATCATCACGCCAACAGAGCGTATTCGTAAACTCAATCGATAATCGCCATGGATACCTTTCGCGCGACTGCAAGTTTGTGCCTTGTGCTGGTATTGGTGTTGGCCCTTGCCTGGGTGTTAAAGCGCGCCTATGGCAAAAAACTGCTCAATAGCAGCGTGGCAAAGATTGTGGGGGGCGTAAGTGTCGGCTCCCGAGAGAGAATAGTCGTGGTTGAGGTCGCTGGCCGTTGGTTGGTGGTTGGTGTTTCAGCTGGGCGGATGACGGCGATTGCTGATCTCGAACCGCACAGCTTTGCACAGGCTGCCAAGTCGGCACTAAGTAGTCAAACGGATACGGCCTTATGAGCAAAACCGGTTTGGCTCGCTGGCTTGGGCTGGCGCTTCTGCTTTGTGTAAGTCTTGTTCACGCGCAAGATTCAGAGGGCCTCAATCTGATAAGCTCGGCAACAACGGCGAATGGCGGCCAGACATATAGCTTGAGTGTACGCACTCTGCTGCTGCTATCATCGCTATCCTTTTTGCCAGCAGCCTTGATGATGATGACGAGTTTTACCCGCATCATTATTGTGCTGTCTTTACTGCGCCAGACGATCGGTGCGCAAGGTGTGCCGCCAAATCAGATCCTGTTGGGCTTATCGCTGTTTTTGACATTTTTTGTGATGCAACCCGTATTCGACAAAATTTACGTCGATGCCTACGCGCCTTTTAGCGAGAACAAAATCACCATGACGGTCGCTCTTGACCGCGGTGTTCAACCGCTAAAGGAGTTTATGCTCAGGCAGACACGTCAGACTGATCTTGGGCTCTTTATCAAATTGTCCCGCAATGACAAAATCCAGAAACCTGAGGATGTTCCCTTGACGGTGCTGGTGCCTGCGTTCGTGACAAGTGAGCTGAAAACCGCCTTTCAGATTGGATTCAGTATATTTATCCCTTTTTTGATTATCGATATGGTGGTTGCCAGCGTGCTCATGTCAATGGGGATGATGATGGTTTCACCCTCGATCGTGGCTCTACCTTTTAAGTTGATGCTCTTCGTATTGGTCGATGGCTGGACCTTGCTCATTGGTTCGTTGGCACAAAGTTTTTACTGAGAGGACGGCGCCGAATGAATCCTGAATCCGTGATGACCCTGGGTCGGGAAGGTATGCAGATCATGATTATGATCGCTGCGCCAATGCTACTAGCTGCGTTGGTTGTTGGTTTGATCGTGAGTATTTTTCAAGCAGCAACCCAGATCAATGAGCAGACTTTGACATTTATCCCCAAGCTGGTAACGGTGTTAGTGGTGCTTGTGATTGCTGGCCCCTGGATTCTGTCAGTCCTGACTGACTATATGCACCACGTGCTGACGCAGTTTCCTACCTTCTCTGAGTAGTTGCGAACCCAAAAAGCAGATCAGCCTATGATTCAACTAGATGGCGATATGCTCCAACTATGGGTTTCAGGCCTGTTCGTGCCGCTGACGAGAATCTTGGCATTCATGGCGGCAGCACCGCTTTTTAGCAATACGTCTATCGCAGCCCCCATCAAAATCGGCCTGGGTGTCTTGATTACGCTAATCATTGCCCCGACACTAGGTACGATTAAAGTAGATCTCTTTTCGACGACTGGCGTGCTCGTTCTCATTCAACAGATGTTGATCGGTACGGCGATGGGCTTTGTCATGCGAGTGGTGTTCAGCGCTATTGACATGTTCGGTCAAATGAGCGGTTTGAGTATGGGTTTTGGGTTTGCAACATTTTTCGACCCCGAATCCGCTGGCCAGACGACAGTCATCAGCACGTTTTTGAGTCTGCTGACGATGCTGGTATTTTTGCATCTTGACGGCCATTTGCTGATGATCTCGGTCATGACCGAAAGCTTTGAGATTTTGCCGGTGCAATTGGGTCTTGGCGGTCTTAACGGTATGCAAATTGCAAAATGGGGTGCGACGATTTTTAGTACTGGTCTGCAGTTGGCACTGCCTATTCTCGCCGCCATGCTGTTAACCAATATGGCGCTTGGGGTATTGACACGATCGGCACCCCAACTAAACATTTTCGGGATCGGGTTCCCTATCACGCTCGGAACTGGCTTAATAATTTTGATGCTGCTTCTGCCGCCTATGGTTAAGCCACTACAGAAGTTATTTGATCAAAGCTTATCCGCGGCACATATGATACTGCGACTCCCTTAGGGTAGTCGCAGTCGTACTATCAACGTTTAGTTACCACAGGCACTAGCAGCAAGCCAGGCAGTCAACCTGCATTAAGCTGGCGTGGCCTCGGTTTTTCTTTCGTAAGGCTTGAGAATTGTTTTAATCGACGCGATCACGATAGTGAGCATGTCAGTATTCAAGGTCTCGATGACACCATTAATGATGCGGATATTTGTCGAATAGATTGACTTGAGCAAGGTGCGGTGTTGTGAATTGAGGCGCTCGTTCAGGTTTTCTTGAACCCATTGCAGACCGTCACGTACTTCAATCAAACGAACGTGTGTCGTGACTGGATCATACTGACCTGCCTGAATTCTGTTCAGAACCATAATGACAGACTCAAACCATCTTTTTTCGAACTCAGCGCCTTGCACATGATTTTGTACGGTGGTGTAGGCTTTCAGGCCATTGGCAGATGCGAACATAATTAACTCCTGTGAGTACCTATGCGTTGATGATAGGTCGTTATCGCGCTATTCAATTTAAAGTTAACGACTGTTATTGCCTAGTATTAATAACGACTAAAAGTGTAAAAACTTAAGGCCGCAAGATATTTAAATTTGTGTAGGCGCTGCCGGTCAGCTGGTTAATGATTTTATAGTCAGCTTCTTGCTCGTTTAACAGCGTCGTCAATTGTTTATCCAAGCCTGTTTTGTCGATGGCTGTCATTGACGTGATGGTATTTTGAGCAGACGTTATGGCTTTACCGGTAGTTGTGTTTATCGTTGCAAGCTGTTTTGATGAGGTTGACAGATCTTGCTGACCAATGTTGACAGCTGACATAGCTGCCCTGATGCCGTCGATTGCCTGCTGGGCGTGCGCTGGGGTATCGACGGCAGCGTTCGCTAGTACACCGCCACTGACCATCGCAAGTACGTTGACCGGGTAAACGGTTGTCGTCGATTTCGGATTTTTTTTATCGAGGCCTGTAGTGACATTTAGTACAGCAGTGCCACTGAGAAGATTGACCCCATTTGTGCGGGACTGGCTGGCGTATTTTTCGAGTTCCAGGATTTTTGCCTGAAACTGCTGGTTAAACACGTTGGCATCTGCGCTCCCCAAAGTAGGATCGTTCGCTTTATTCGCGAGCAACTGCATGTCCTGCAGTACTGAGCTGATTTTGGTTAATGCAGATTTAGCAGCAGTAATTACTTGCTGTGCTGATGCAATGCCTGTTTGCACGTTGCTATAAGCGGTTACGTTGCTTGAAAGCGTGGTTACTGTGGCTTTTTCAGTGGTGGATAAAGTTTTGGTGCCAGCATTCAAAACCGATTGAATATTCGTGATTTGACCCTGCAAATTATTTGCAGCGATTTCGAAAGGGACGGCGGTAACAATAGGAGATGTCATTGCTTGATGTTCACGTTAGTTATGCATCACCGGGAACTAGCGGTAATTATACGAATAAACAGACAAATAAGCATATTTTCTGGCAAAGGCGGCGGCGATCAAAAAAAGCAGAGCGCCGCCGCATCAATTCAAAAGTAATATTTAGCACATCAACGGAAGAGTGTGAGTACAGCCTGAGCCGCGGTGTTCATTTGCGAGACCAGGTAGTAATCAACGGACTGCTGGTTGTTTAACTGTTGCAACTGAGCTTGCAGGGCGGTTTGATCGACAGCTTGCAGCGAGTTGACCGTGTTCTGCAGGTTGGTTCCTAAGGAGCTCACGGCGCTTTGATCTGCTGTGAGCGCGACGCTGTAGGCGTTCAGGTTGGACTGACTGGTCGAGACGGTTGTCAGCAGAGCTGTCAAGCTGGTGATCGCGGCCGAGGCAGCGGTACCGGTGCTGATAGCCAAGGCAGTTGCGATTGAAACAACGGCTGTGTCCAGGCCTTGAGTATCCAGTGTCGCTGTGGCAGATGCGGCAGTCGTCAGGCCGATCTGAACGGTCAGGCCACCACCGGTTTGCAGCACAGAGGTGCCGTTAATCGTGGCGTTTGAGACGGCAGCACTGATCTGTGAGGCCAGAGCAGTGAAAGTTGTATTCAAGCTAGCCAGGTCAGTTGTTGACAAACCGCCGCTGGCTGCTTGGGTAGCCAACTGCTGCATTTGGCTGATCAGCGAAGAGATCGAGGTCAAGCTCGTGAGGCCCACGGCGACGACGTTCTGGCCAGCTGTGATGTTGGTGCTGATAGACGAGTACTGGCTGATGTTGGCGCTTAAGCGCGTCACAATGCCCTGGATCGCTGGGTTGGTTTGTTTGACGCCTGTTGCTAACTGGTTCTGTGTCGTAGCGATCTGTGATTGAACAGAGGTAACGCTTTGATCAAGAAGTGATGACAGACCGGTGATTGCGCTCATAATAAATCCTTGGATTTTGTAGATTGTTTAATCAATATGGATAAGCGGAATGCGTACCCATACGAACCTGCAAAAAGCCTCTGTGCGCGATACGAAGATCACTACAACAGAACTCGGAAAATTATTGGCGTGTCGGCCTAGTTTATAGCAACTGCGAAAGCTTTAAAGATGTAGTAACTGCTGCGAAAAACTGAATGAATTCAATCAGTTATTCAGATTCATTTGCTCAAACTGCAAGCTCATACTCATATAACGACGGTAAATCCAGGAACTTGAGGGCGCAGGACAAAATAAGAATATTTATATATTTGACTGCATTTTACTAAATTAAATTTAGTAACAAATATTAAAATTAACCAGCATTCAAATTCAATCAAATGCTGGTTAAGGTCGTGACGCTAAAAGATTACTGTCTAGAGTATTAGCGGAACAAGGTTAGGATCGCCGCCGCTTCTGTGTTCATCTGGCTGACCAGGTAGTAGTCCACAGACTGCTGGTTGTTCAGCTGTTGTAGCTCGGCTTGTGCCGCAGTTTGATCAACCGCTTGAAGCGAGTTAATCGTTGCGGTCAGGTTCGAACCGAGCGATGTTACAGACGCTAAATCGGCCCCCATCGCTGTTGCGAACGCGTTGAGATTCGATTGAGCAGTAGAGACTGAGGTTAGACCACTCGATAGCGCAGTGATTGCTGAGTTAGCTCCAGCTTGCGAAGAGATCGATAGGCCAGTCACAAGCAACGCAAGCGCTGTATCCAATCCTTGACCAACTATCGACGCTGTGCCTGTGGTGTCCAGGCCGATCTGAACAGTGACTGAGCCGTTTGTTGTTGAACCGTAAGTCCCGGTCGGTGAGTTGTACAGAAAGTTATTCCCGTTGACCGTCGCGTTCTGAATAGCTGCTGAAATCTGGCTGGCTAAGGCCGTAAAGGTCGTGTTTAAGCTCGCCAAGTCTGTCGTCGACAAACCGCCACTAGCGGCCTGTGTGGCAAGCTGTTGCATTTGTGAAATGACCGCAGACAAGGTCGAGAGGCTGGTTTGCCCGACGTTGATGACACTAGATGCTTGAGTGATGTTAGTAGAGTCAGCAGAGTAGATCGCAACCTGAGAGGACAAACGTGTGACGATACCCTTTTGGGCAGGATTCATCGATTTTACGCCAGTCGCTAATTCTGTCTGAACCTCGCTGATCTGTGCCTGAGTGCTGTTAACGCCTTGGACGAGCGTTGGAGTTAAACCTGTGATTGCGGACATGATTACATTCCTTAAGATTTGATTTGTACATTTTGCGACGAGGCGTTAGCCACATCAAGCAAACCTTCGAAGAAGCACCAGTGCGTGATGCAAAGACCACTGCAACCCTGCCCTATTATGTTTAGCGTTTGACACTGCCCTGTTTGTACGAACTACATTACATTCAAAATGCATAATACAAGTAACGGCGATCCTTTTGAAAACTAAAGGTCCGTTAGACAACTTACGACGATAAAAATCCCGTTGCTGACGAAATCAGACCATTTGCAATCTGACTGGGGTCAGGTATGTATGTGCCAGCATCGATAGCGCTTTTGAGAGAGCTGACTTTCAGCAAGTCAATTGGGGCACCAATATTAAGTGATGCCTGAATTGCCTGCAGCTGCGAAGATTGCGCTGTAATAGCTGAGCCGGTAACAGCAGGGCTAGCAACGTTTGTGCCGACGCCTGCCGTGGTTGCGCCAGCCGCTGGCGTTGTTGCGGCAGTTGCAGCCGGCGTGTTGGTACCGGATGTTACGTTTAAAAGGTTCACGCCGTTAATTGTTGACATAATACCCTCCCTCTAACCATGATTGTTGACCAGCAACGTTACAACATATAACGGCAGCCATTAACTAAACTTTATAGCAAATTATAACTATTTAGCTTACATTTGCCTTAATTCCAGCTTCGACTACCACTTACTCTTATTAACGGCAATAGCGGCCATAACTTAACACCGCGTTACTGTGCTTGCACCTCGATTTGGCCATTAGCATTGGTAATGCCACTAATCAATTGGCCGCTAGACACTTTAGCTTGAACGAGTTGCCCCTGAGTGGCGTTGTTTTGGGCCAGTCCATCGGTAGAAATGGTGAAGCCATTACCAGCGCTAATAATTCTGACGGTTTGGCCCTGGCGAACCAACAAGGGGAGTTCAGATAAGTCTTGCCGCAGTATGGCGCCTGCACTCATGGCGATCCTGGTCGCCCGGCCCACAACTTGTGATGGATCGCTGTAAACACCCGGAGGTAGCGTGGTCAGATCGCCCGTTTGGTAAGCCAAATTGGCTCGAGTGATAATCTGCCCTTGCGACATGGCCGAAGCTGTGACCAGATATTGACCAAAAACACTGACGTTTGCCTGTACATAAACGCTCCAACGAGGCATTTCATTGCACCGAACCCCGACCGTGGTTCTTCCCCAGGCTCGATTGCCGCCAGTAAAAAATGCCTCAATCGAGTTGCAGTGGGCAAGTTTTAAGCGGCTGTCTATTGGTAATACGCTGACACTGGATTGTCCTGGCAAATTACGGCTTTGATCCACCAAGAACTCGACAACCTTTTGGTGAAGCACTTCTAAATCTTGTGTCGCAGGTTCGGCTAAGCGGCCGCCGGCAGCCGCGCAAGTGGTGAGGCTTATGGCAAACAAAATACAGATCGTTCTACAGATCGCTCTCGCGCTCTGAAGGCAGTGGTTCAAGCGAGTGGAGCTAGATTGGTCGAGCCTCACGATGAGATAAACCTCGTATTACACCTATCGAGGTCTACATCTTATTCCCCAGACCAAAAGCGCAATCCAACAAAAAACAGGCTTTTTATGCTGTTGATTGTCTGATTGCGCGAACCAAAGCGGCCTTACATTGACAACTGTGCGTCAATCCCTGTGGTGGAGATGATAACGGCAACATGATTTAAAACTTTAGGGCATTTTTGCAAAATCCCGGAAAAACTATGAACCAGCTAGATAGCCTATTCAATTTTCAGCAGACCGCTCTCCGCGTGCAGGGGAAGCGTCAAGAGCTACTGGCCGCCAACATTGCCAACGCTGATACGCCTAACTACAAAGCACGTGATATCAGCTTCGCAGACACCATGAAAAAGGCGTTGGGCGATTCGGGCAATGTCTTAGCGTCCGGTGCCATGACCGCGGTTGGTGCCGCTTCAGTCGGGGGGCCGCTCACGCTAGCAACGGGGGCTGCCGGCGGAGTTGCGACTGCTTTATTAAAGACTTCGCCCTTTCATCTGTCGGCAACTGGTTCAGGCGCAGAGTCCGACCTGAGTAGTGCAACATCAGATGCACTATACCGGACAGGCACTCAGGGTAGTGTTGATGGTAATACCGTGGATGGTGACGTTGAGAGAAATCACTTCACCGATAACGCCTTGCACTATGAGACCAGTTTGGCCCTTTTGCGAGCAGATATTAAGGACATGAATACAGCGTTGCAACCCTGAGCGACACAGTAACTCGATAGCGTAGCACCAGTGAATTCAAGCAAGGAGCAAACACATGACCTCACTATTTAACGTATTCAACATAGCCGGATCCGCCATGAGCGCGCAATCCCAGCGCTTGAACACGGTCGCCAGTAACTTGGCGAATGCGGATAGTGCTACGAGCTCCACAGGTCAACCCTATAAGGCCAAGCAGGTTGTGTTTGCCACCATTGCTAACGGCGACGCTGCAGGTGGCGTGAAGGTGACACAAGTCGTGGACGATCCGTCGCCAGGAAGGTTGGTTCACGAGCCGGCAAATCCTCTTGCTGATGCTGATGGCTATGTCACCATGCCTAACGTCAACGTGACGCAAGAGATGGTGAACATGATTTCTACCTCGCGTGCCTATCAGAATAACGTTGACACGATGAACGCAGCAAAGTCCATGTTGCTCAAGACGCTGACCTTAGATCAAAACTAATTTAGAAACTGGATAACCATCATGACGACCGTTTCATCCAATACGTTTTCCCCTAGCTTGATGAACGCCATCAACAGCCCAAGCAGCACCGCTTCGACGAGCACCGCAGGATCAGCAAGTGTGGCCTCTGAAACGAGCGCAGCAAAAATGAGCGCTGACTTCATCACGATGCTGGTTGCGCAAATGAAAAATCAGGATCCAACCCAGCCGATGACCAGTCAGGACATGACTAATTCCCTGGCTCAAATTAATACCGTCAACGGCATCAATCAGTTGAATACGACGATGACCAATCTGGCTAGCAGTCTGCAGGGATCCCAGATGAGCCAGGCTACGTCCTTGATTGGGCAATCTGTGCTCGTGCCGAGCATTAGCAACAACGCGACTCTTGTAAACGGTCAATCTCAATTCGGTGCCCAGCTAGCAGCCAATGCTGATAATGTCACCGTCACGATCAAAAATCAGTCTGGCAACGTGGTTGACGTCATGAACCTGGGGCCACAGTCGGCGGGTAACGTCCCAATTAGCTGGAACGGTACGGATGTGAATGGCAATCCAGTCCCGACAGGTACTCCATATACCTTTAGCGTCAATGCATCATCGGGCGGTCAGGCCATCGGTGTCACCACGATGCAGGCGGCCAGTGTGGTCGGCGTGTCAAACAGCACATCGGGTGTCATGCTCAATTTGAACAACAATACGACTGTCAGCCCGTCAAGCGTGCAGACAGTGCTTTAAGCGGTACTTTGACGAAAGTCCGGAGGTCATTATGTTTTTCGATATAGGTTTAGCTGGCGTTAACGCTGCCGCGGCTGATTTGAATGTGATTGGCAATAATTTATCTAATGCCAATACGACTGGGTTCAAACAATCAGACATGGATTTCATGAATGTGATGTCCAGCTCCCTCAATTCGAGCAGCTCGGGCGTACAGGCTTCGCAGGGAAATGGCCCCAGCACATCGAATATCCGGCAAGAGTTTCAGCAAGGTAACGTCGCAGCTACGCAAGTGTCATCGGACGTTGCGATTAATGGTCTGGGCTTTTTTCAGATGCTGGATCCAACGACCGGGCAAACCACTTACTCGCGTAACGGTACGTTTCAAGTGAATTCCGCGGGCAATCTGGTCAACTCGCTTGGCCAGCAGGTCTGTGGGTATAACGCGACCAATGGTTTAGTCAACGCTGGTGCCGTTGCACCTCTTGTACTGAGTTCTGGGTACGCGCCCCCGACTGTAACGACCAAAGTTGCCCTTAATATCAATTTGAATTCGGCATCCAAAGTACCGCCAACTGCGACCTTTAGTCCAACTGACCCGACGTCCTACAACTACTCTACCCCCGTCAATACGTATAACACCAAGGGCGAGGAGCAGACTTTGACTACCTACTATGTCTACTCGGGGACAGGTACGACCTGGAATGTATATTCCACCATAAACGCTGCTAGCAGCGGCTCGAACGACTACGTGACCAGCCCCACAGCCTCGCAAATTGGCTCGCTGATTTTTAATACTGACGGTACGTTGAGCACCTCGGGAAGCACCATCACGGGCGTGGCCATGGATACCTCAGGCGACACTGGCACGATCGATTTCACTGGCTCTACCGTTCAGGGATCTCAAAGCACGACCCAAAGTGCTACAGCCAACGGCAACAGCACTGGTTATATCACTGGGATTAACATCGGCGTAGACGGAACGATTAACGCGGTTCTAACCAATGGCCAAGCCAATTACGCGCTAGGTCAAATTACCACTGCAATGTTTCAGGCACCCAACGGACTTCGGGATTTGGGCAATGATTCCTGGGCTGCAACAGCGCAATCAGGTACTGCGACCGTCGCCACGCCTGGTAGCGGAAATTACGGCACCCTTCAGGGTTCAGCGCTTGAATCTTCAAACGTCGATCAAACTACTCAACTTGTCAATTTGCTGGCTGCGCAGCGCGCCTATCAGGCAAATGCGCAGACCATCACAGTCATGAATCAAGCCTTGGGTAGCGCTATCCAGATGGGCTAATTTGTATTGAACAGTGAGTTTAAGGAAAAGGACTAGCGATGGATCGTCTGATCTATACGGCCATGTCGGGAGCGCAACATATTCTCGATCAGCAGGCGACCAATTCGAATAACTTGGCGAATGCCTCGTCGAATGGATTTCGTGCCCAGATTGACACCTTTAGAGCCGTGCCCGTGATAGGTGCTGCTTTGAATACGCGTGCATTTGTTGCGAATGCAACGTCGGGCACCGACTTTACGCCAGGACCAATCCAGCCGACTGGGCGCAATCTGGATGTTGCAATTGAAGGCAAGGGTTGGTTTGCAGTTCAGCGACCTGACGGTACGGAGGGCTTGACGCGAAATGGCTCGTTCAAGATCAACTCCAACGGTATCCTGACATCCCCCAGTGGCCTACCTGTGGTGGGTGATGGTGGCCCGATCACCATACCCCCTGGGGTGGTGCTCTCTATTGCGGGTGATGGCACGATTTCTGCTGTCAACGATGGTTCGAACCCAGGGCCGTCGAATCCGATTGGGCGTTTGAAGCTTGTTAATCCAGCTGAAAGCGGGTTGACTCGTGGAGCTGACGGTTTGTTTGTTTCGAGTGGTCCTGCACCGGTTGACGAGACGGTCAAAGTGGTAAATGGCTCCTTGGAAGGGAGCAATGTCAATGTTGTCCAGTCTATGGTCAATATGATTTCTTTGGCCAGGCAATTCGATATGCAAATGAATATGCTTAAAGAGACCGAGAACTCAGATGCGAAAGCCAGTGAGCTGCTGCAATTGAATTGATGAGTTAAGTGACACCTCAACTTGGTGGTGTCTTTAAAATTTGTTAGAAAAAGAGGTTAGCTATGATTCGTTCATTATGGATTTCGAAGACAGGCCTGGATGCTCAGCAAACCCAGATGGATGTGATTTCCAACAACCTCGCAAACGTCAGCACCAATGGATTTAAGCGTTCTCGCGCAGTTTTTGAGGATTTGCTTTATCAGAACATCAGACAACCTGGTGCCCAATCATCGCAGCAAACGCAGTTGCCCTCCGGCATGCAGCTTGGCACAGGTGTTAAACCTGTCGCGACTGAGCGGATATTCGCTCAGGGTAATTTGACTCAGACCAGCAATAACACCGATATCGCTATCAACGGCAGTGGCTTTTTTCAGATCACGATGCCAGACGGCACAACTTCGTACACACGCGACGGTAGTTTTCAAGTCAACAGTACCGGGCAATTAGTGACCTCTAGTGGTTATATTGTGCAGCCAGCCATTACGATCCCAGCGAACGCTCAAAGCGTGACCGTCGCTCAGGATGGGACGGTATCGATTACGCTACCCAAGACCACAGCGGTCAGCAATCTCGGCACGATTCAGCTTGCGAGTTTCATTAATCCGGCCGGCTTAACGGCGCTTGGACAGAATCTGTATGCAGCAACTGCGTCATCGGGCACGCCGATTACAGGGGCTCCTGGTGCTAACGGTGTTGGTACTTTGCAGCAGGGATACGTCGAAACATCGAACGTTAATGTGGTTGAAGAGTTGGTAAATATGATCCAGTCGCAGCGCGCGTATGAGATCAACAGTAAAGCGATCACAACATCAGATCAAATGCTGCAAAAGCTGGGTCAAATGGGTGGCTAATATGAGAGCTGACATTAAAACTTTATTGCTTGCAATCGCAGCCGCTGCGGTGATCATGCTGCAAGGTTGCTCGGTGACACCAACGACAGTCACCAAGACTGAGGCGGCAACGCCCACGGCGAATCTGCCAATGCCTGGTCCCACAGCAGGGGCGATCTACAGCGTTGCGGCCTATCGGCCGATCTTTGAAGGGCGCCGGGCAAGCCGCGTCGGAGATATTTTGACTATTAATTTTGTTGAAAATGTCGCCGCAACCACCGCAGGAACAGGCAATCTAGACAAAAAGGGAACAGGCACCAGCACCTTTACGAACGCTGCAGGGAATACGGTTGAGCCTACCTACAATATGGCTAACGAGGCTAAAAACGAAATTACCAACTCGGGTAGTAACAGCAATAGCTTCACTGGATCGATGACGGCGTCTGTCATAGAGGTTCGCCAGAACGGTAACTTGGTCGTGAGTGGCGAGAAACAGGTTGCGCTCGATGCGGGCGTCGAATTTGTCCGATTCTCGGGTGTCGTCAATCCTTACATGATCACCAATGACAACGCGGTCGCCTCAAATACGATTGCCGATGCGCGAATCGAATACCGTACTAATAGTACGTTTGACTTGGCAAATATTGTCAAGAAATTCAATCGAATGTTCCAGAGCTTGGTGCCAGGTTAAATCGTGACTGTATCGTTTAGATATCTCGCTCTCTTCATCCTTGCTATGCTCAGCGTCAGCGCAGGGGCTGAGCGTGTCAAAGACCTGGCCACGATACAAGGCGTCCGCCCCAACCAATTGATTGGCTATGGTCTAGTCGTCGGGCTGGATGGCACTGGCGATCAGACCACCCAAACGCCCTTTACGCTGCAAACTACTTTGAGTATGTTGCAACAGATGGGTATTGTGTTGCCACCCGGCGGTACCTCTCAAATACAGTTAAAAAATATTGCAGCGGTCATGGTGACGGGGACAATGGAGCCCTATGCTCAGCCAGGCCAACCTATGGATGTCACCGTTTCGTCGATGGCAAACGCCAAAAGTCTGAAAGGCGGTACGCTTTTGATGACGCCGCTTAAGGGTGCCGACGGCGAGGTGTACGCGATGGCCCAAGGAAACCTGGTCGTCGCTGGGGCAGGCGCAGCAGCAAACGGTAGTGAAACGGTTATTAACCAACTCAGTGTGGGTCGGATCTCTGCTGGGGCTACGATCGAACGCGCCGTCCCCAACAATATTGCACAACAAGACACCTTTAACATCGAATTGAAAGCATCCGACTTTGGCACGGCGAACGCCGTGGCAGATGCCGTTAATCGCCATTTCGGTCGTCCAGTAGCGCAAGCTCAAAACGCTCGCGTGATTTCTATCCACCCAAATAACTTAGCTGGCTATCGAGTGTCATTTCTGGCTGAGCTTGAGAGCATTGATCTGGTTGTGCCGCGCGCTAGCGCCAAAGTGATCCTCAACGCCCGGACGGGATCAATTGTTCTAAACGAGTCCGTGACGCTTGATGCGTGTGCCGTCGCGCATGGCAACCTGAGCGTTATCATCTCGACCACCCCATTAGTCAGTCAGCCCAATGCTTTTGGCGGGGGACGAACCGTCGTCGCTAAACAGTCGCAGATTGACATCAATGCAGCCAAGGGCAAAGTGATTGAGCTGAACAAGGGTGTTGTGCTGGCTGAAGTGGTACGTGCCTTAAATGCTGTTGGTGCTACTCCTCAAGATTTGCTGGCGATCTTGCAGGCTATGAAAGCGTCGGGCGCCCTCAACGCTGACATTGAAGTGATTTGAAGAGGGAATAGGCGTATGGCCATCACTTCGTCAACTGGGTTTGGTGGCTCGTACGATGCGACTGCCGCGACGAGTAACCTCGCAATTGATGCCAATGCCTTAAATGGACTTAAAAGCGCCGCGCACGCCAATTCGCCTGAAGCTATACGCGGCGCAGCCAAGCAGTTCGAAGCTATATTTTTGAACATGATGCTCAAGAGCATGCGAGACGCCACGCCGCACGATGGGCCACTAGACAGCGAGCAAAGCAAAACCTTTACAAGTATGCTGGATCAACAGCTCAGTCAGACGCTGGCTAACAAAGGCATGGGTTTAGCTGAGGTGTTGATAAAGCAATTGAGCCCGAATAGAGGCATGCCTCCTCTGCAGACGGATAACCCGGCAGCTGACGGTGATTCTCTGGATGGCGTGTCTGGTGATGACTTACAAGCGAAGATTGCCTCACAATTCGGGGCGCATGGCAACCCGTTTGCTGCCATCGCACCTCACGGCTCTCTGACGACTCAGGCTTTGGCCAAGCTTGCTTATGATCAGGATGCTCGTTCTGGCGCAGATTCGCAGGCGGGCAGTGGTGGTGATCCGGGTGATCACAAAAACTTGCGCGAACTCATTGCCGAGTTTTCGCTTCGTATGGGACCAGCAGCTGATCGCGTCAGCAAGTCCACGGGTATCCCCGCAATCTTTATGTTGGCACAGGCAGCCCTGGAGTCGGGCTGGGGTAAGCATGAGATCAAATTTGCTGACGGCAAGAGTGCGCATAACCTTTTTGGTATTAAAGCGAACGATCAATGGACAGGGCGAACCGCTTACGCGAATACATCCGAGTTTATTGACGGAGTAAAAGTTGCCCGAGTGGAGAAATTCAGAGCTTACGATTCGTATGCGGATTCGTTCAAGGACTTTGTCAATTTATTGAAGTCCAATCCCCGCTATAAGCAGGTTTTGCAAAGCATGCATGACCCGATCAGTTATTCAAACGCTATGCAAAAATCAGGGTACGCAACAGACCCGCAGTATGGCAAGAAGCTGCAGTCAACCATTCTCGGGTTTATGAGCAAAATAGATCGCTAATTATTTTGACCGAGACTGCGAGCTACTCGCTGTTTATCACGTCTTCAAGTGATTTTTCGTCTGTGGCTATTTCGGGCGAGGACATAATGAATCGCAGATCGATGCGTCTGTTCTTGCGCCGTTCAATCTCAACGCTGTTGTCAGCAATAGGCCGTCGGCCGGCGTAAGCACTAAAACTGACTAGTGGTTGCCCCCGGTTGTTTTCCAGGCTTTCAAGTTTAGGCTGCATTTTCACCAGCTCGGTATATGTATTGCGTGCGCGTGCAACCGATAGATCCCAGTTATCCCGAAAGTTCGCATTGGCTATCTTTACATTGTCGGTATGGCCTTCGATCATCACCGACTCCAGGTGATTTTGCTTGCCGTTACTCAGGTTGTCGCATGAGCTGGCTTCTTTTGCCGTCGTTTCTTCGGTATGGGCGTAACAGGGTAGAAAGACCATTAAATTCGTTGATAGTATTTTGAGCGCTTTAGCGCCTTGAGGGGTGAACTCAGCTCGCCCAGAATCGAACAGTAAAGCCTCAGGCAATCTTAAAATTCCGTTGCGCATGTCTATTTCGACCTGAACACCTTGAGAGTCCATAGATTGCCGAACTTCTTGAAGCAGCCGGCCCCTGTCGTTGTTGCCGCCTGAAAGAATCTTGTTCAGGTTAGCTGAATGGCTAAGGCGATTTTTAAGTTTGTCGATCGTGATGTGCAGATTCTGCTTTTCAGTCTCTAATTCAGAAAGCATTTGCTGCAAGTTCGCTTTATCGCCTTGCGTCTGATCAAGCGATATTTTTAAGGCCTTCTGTTCCGCGCTGAGTTTGTCTACCTTATCGGTTAACAGAATGATGGTTTGATGCGGATCCAGCTCGGTATCCGGGGCAAGATCGAGGGCCGCAGCTGTGCGCGGAGTTGTCAATTCGTCTACCGACGGCAGGGCACCCTTTGCTATCAGATCGTTCGTTTTTGACACGCTTTTCTTGCTGTCTGACTGGGAGTTGAAAGCCGCGCCCATCGACACCTTCAATTGTTCGTACTTCGTCGAGTTAACCGATGAACTGGCGTATAGCACGACAAAAAAGGCGAACAACAAAGTAATTAAATCAGCGTATGACACCATCCAGCGATCATGGTGCTTACTGTCATCCTGGGAACGTCTGCGTGGTCTTGCTGCTCTCATTAGAGGTAAGCCAGCAGTCGCTCGTTGACAATGACTGTGTGTTCACCGGCAGCAATCGACGCCAGTGATTCGATCAACATCTCGGACCGGTTGATCTCGGATTCCAGGATCCCTTTTAGTTTATTTGCAACGGGTATAAAAATGAGATTAGCCATACCCACCCCGTAGAGCGTTGCAACAAAGGCGACCGCGATGCCGCCCCCGATCATCGTGGGATCGGTCAGTTTTTCCATGACGTGCATCAGACCCATGACGGCGGCCAAAATGCCAATTGTGGGCGCATACCCGCCTGCAGAATCCCATACCTTAATGATGCTCAGCTGCCGCATCTCGTAATGATTGAGATCGTTGTGGCAAATCTCACGAATCGTCTCAGCGGGGATGTTATCAATTAAGAGACGAAGCCCCTTTTTTGCGATCGGATCTGTCTCGATATCCCTGAAGCCTTGCAGTGGTAGTGTCCCTTCGCGACGAGCGATCACTGCCCATTGACTGATTCGGGCGGCCAATTCGTTCTTGTCGTCGATTTGCCTGACGAACACTTGCCTGAGCTTACGAGCACCCTCGATAAGATTAGCGGGTTTACTTTGCAGAATAACGGCACCCAGGGTGCCAAACAGAACAATAAAAAATGGGGCTGGCTGAAACAGGTTGAAAACACTTCCACCGTCAATTGTCTGTCCGATGATGATGCCGATAAACGCGACCAATAGGCCGATTACACTCGACCAGTCCATATATCATCCTGTAGAGCGACCCGCAATCTGGCGACCGCTTGGCTGTGAAGCTGCGAGACCCTTGATTCGGTAATATTCATCACCGCACCGATCTCTTTTAGGTTAAGGTCTTGCTCGTAATACAAGCTCATCAGCGTCTTTTCCCTGTCGGGTAAAGCCTCGATGGCTCGAGTCAAATTATCTTTGAACTCCGTCGACATCAAAAGGCGAAGCGCATCCGCTTTTTGATCGACTACGTGGGCGTCAAGATAATGTTCCGTGTCTTGCTCTTGATGAAAGTCTTCGAAGTAAATCAGTCTATGCCCGCTCGAGTCGTGCAAATAAGCGTGATATTGGTCCAGAGTGATGTTCATTCTTTTTGCGACTTCAGCTTCGGTCGGGCCTCGTCCAAGCCTTTGTTCAAGATAGTGAATCGCGGTTTCGATTTCACGCATCTGCTTGCGCACACTTCTCGGGACCCAATCTGAGCCGCGCAGCTCATCCATGATTGCTCCATGGATTCTTTGAGCAGCGTAAGTCGCAAACTGAGCACCTTGGTTGTCTTGAAACTTATCACTGGCGTCGAGCAGTCCGATCATCCCTGCCTGCATGAGATCATCAATCTCGATGTTGGCTGGCAATTTAGCCTTGATCTGATAGGCGATTTTCCGGACCATATCTGCGTGCGCAAGCACCAGTTTTTCTTTGTCATCCGTCTTGCCAGTGGCGTTGTACATAACCTATTCCCAGCATTAATTGATCAAAGCGTCACGATCACTCAGACGTCGGTTCGTATAGCCAGCATGAGCGGCGATCATCCTTTGATCCATGACAGCCTGGATCGTTGTCTCGCCTAGCATACTGATATCTACATCTAACTTAGTTGCGGCTACTTGTCGCATGTTTTCAAAAATCTTGCCTGACTGGGACAACGTCTGCGCCAGCACAAACACACCCACCGAGAGGTGATCCACGCTCGCGCGCAAGGTTTTAATAATACCGTACGCTTCGATGATCGATCTGGAAGTGTGGTTGACACAGATGATAACTTCGGTCGAGCTCACGTCCAGATCCCGAATATTTGCCGGCAAGGCCTCTGATACCTCGTCAATCTCCCTGAGATTCATGGCTTCGCGGATCAGTTGATAAATCTTTCGTCTATCAAAATCCGACCCAGGTATGTACACCGAAACATGACGTTTCGAGCGATTCAGCATAAAAAGCCTCAGCCCTTCGGCTTGATCAAACTCTGTCATGGCGTTAAGCATGGACGCTTACTCTCTGTGATCTGTTGACTGGAGCGCTGGGTGGCAACACTGACGGCGCTTTGGGTTGGTCATCGTAGGTAGTGAAGCTCGTGTAGTCTTCTTTTAGCACCTTCTTGAAAAGTGCGTCACTATTGACTAGCTCAATGTCTTCTGGGACACGCTGTCCTGTCGTTAAATAGTAGACTTTTAACTTGTGTTGCATTACGACATTGAGTGGAGACCCAAGTGTGACGGCTTCATCGACCTTGGTGATGATGCAACCGTCGATCATTTTGGTCTTATAGATGTTGACTACGTCGTGTGTGGTGTCAAAGTGGGTTGCTGCGTTCAAACAGAGTAACTTCTGGATATGACGATCGGTATCGGTCAACATTGCAAGTTGTACGTTTACGCGAGGGTCTCTCTGGTTTAAGCCCGGAGTGTCAATCAGCACGGTTTTACTTGGCCCGAGCCTTCTTAGTGTCTGCTGCAGTTCGGCCAAATCCTTAACGGGATGGACTTCAATACCGAAAATTTTGGCATAGACCCTGAGTTGATCGACTGCGCCAACCCGATAATAGTCGGTCGTGATCAAAGCAAGTTTTTCCACGCCATGTTTCATGGCGAATCTGGCTGCAATTTTGGCGATGCTGGTTGTTTTTCCGACGCCGGTCGGTCCTAGCAGAGCGACAGCGCTGCCGGGTTTCAAAAACTCGTCTTCGTCCTGAGCGACATTTAGATTTTTGACGAGTATGTTGCGGGCGTGTGCAACTGCCTGCGCGTCGGTGAAATCGTCTGGTAATTTTGCTATCAGCCGATTAGCCAGATCCTCCGAAAACCCTGCTGCTAATGTTTTCTTTAAACATTCCGAGTGCCTGACGACAGACGGTTTCGCCTGCGTCCATGTCAGCTCTCTTAAGCGTGAATCGAAGGTGGATCTAAGTTCTCTAATCTCATCAAGAACGCGCATGAGCCCTATTTCGGGGTCTTTTGTCCGGTCAGCGGCGGGAGCTTGTGTAGGCGGCTCAGCCGATAAACTAGCAGACTCGGTGGCAGACTCGGGGCCTTTTGCTGTGATTTCAACCCAGCCGTTAACGATCTGGTTTGAGATGATCTCGGCTTCATCACCAAATTCACCGCGCACCATGTTCAGGGCTTCGCGAGCTCGCGGGGCATAGAATTTTTTGACGCTCATGCGGTTCTACCTATCAAGTTGTTCACTCGTATCGTTCTGGTTTCGGGAAGTTCTTCATGCGCCAGCACTCGCAAGTTCGGGCTGGTTCTGCGTAAATACCGTGCTAGGGTCTGCCTGATCGCTGCTGGCACGATCAGAACAGGGCTATGACCCATTTGCTCTTGTCGCTGGGTAGCTTCAAGCGCTTGTCGAGAGATGCTTTGAGCCAGTCCAGGCTCTATTTCGCTTGCTTGATTGCCCATTTGCACGGATTGCATCAGTAATTTTTCTAGATTGGGCTCAAGCGATATGACCGATAGTTCATCGCCTTCGGGGAACAACTGTTGCACAATGGCTCGGCCCAAGCGCAGACGAACTCTTGCTGTGATCGTGTCTGGGTCTTGGACTTGAGGAGCAATCTCGCAAACCGTCTCGACGATGGTTCTCAAGTCTCTAATGGGTACGCCCTCGGTCAGCAAGTTTTGCAAGACTTGCACAAACACGCCCAGCGGAACCACCTTAGGTATGAAGTCTTCGACCAATTTTGGTGAATCTTTGGCAAGAAGATCAAGCAGTTGCTGCACTTCCTGGCGACCGAGCAGCTCGGCCGCGTTCATGCCAATGATGTGATTGAGATGGGTCGCGACCACAGTGCTTGGGTCAACAACTGTGTAACCCATTTTTTGTGCATCATCGGTTTGATCAGGGCCGATCCAGATTGCCGGCAGACCAAATGCTGGGTCTTTTGTGTAGGTGCCTTGCAATTCGCCAGTTACATTGCCAGGATTGATCGCTAGCATCATTCCGTAATGCGACTCACCTACGCCCATCGTTACACCACGGATCTTGATGGCGTAACCCGCTGGTTTTAATTCCAGATTGTCACTGATATGCACCGATGGGGTGAGGAAACCCACTGTCTGAGCAAATTTTTTCCGTAAGCCCTTAATTTTATTGATTAACTCACCATTCTGACGGACATCCACCAAGGGTACCAGTCGGAAGCCGACTTCGAGACTGAGAACATCCACTGCCGCGATGTCGTCCCACGACGCTTCCAAGGCATCTTTTGGCGGCTCTGTACTTGCTGGAGCAACCTCATCCAACTGTTTCTTGGTGTTGCGCTTCAGCAAGTAAGCCATGCCCGCAAAAATGCCGGCAAGTCCAAGAAATGCGACATGCGGCATCCCTGGGATGATACCCATCCCACCGACAATACAAGCGGTTACGTTCAACACTTTGGGATTGGCGAACAACTGCGTGCCCAGCTGACTGCCCAAATCCTGATCGTTGGCGACACGCGATACCACCACACCCGCAGCGATGGATATAACCAGAGAAGGGATTTGTGCGACCAAGCCGTCGCCGATGGCCAGCAGCGTAAAAGTCTTCACTGCATCCATGAACGCCATGTCGTGTTGAACGATACCAACAATCAGTCCGCCAACGATGTTGATGATGATGATCAAAATGCCGGCGACAGCATCACCGCGAACATATTTGCTCGCACCATCCATTGCACCGTAGAACTCTGCTTCTTGACCCACTTCAGCTCGGCGCAGCCGTGCCTGGTCCTGGTTGATTATGCCGGCGTTCAGGTCTGCATCGATCGCCATCTGTTTACCTGGCATAGCGTCGAGGGTAAACCGTGCGCCAACTTCGGCGATACGACCAGCACCTTTGGTGACCACAGTAAAGTTGATGATCGTCAAAATCACAAACACCACAATACCGACGGCATAATTGCCACCGATCAGAAAATGACCAAATGACTCGATCACCTTACCGGCCGAGGCGGCGCCACTGTGACCATTCGTTAACACGACACGGGTCGAGGCCACATTCAGTGACAGTCGCAACATGGTGGTGACCAGCAGCACGGTCGGGAAAGCAAGAAAGTCCAGAGGTTTCGACGTTTGCAGACCGATCAGCAAGACCAGTATGGATAGGGCAATGTTGAAAGTAAAAAGGATATCGAGTCCGAACGCCGGCAGTGGTAAGACCATCATTGCCAATAGCAGGACAATGATCATCGGCGCCGCGACGGACTTGGTATTTATGCCTGCAAGCCAAGCGGGTAAGGTGAAATTCATGATGCACGCCCTTGGTCTACGCTAGCCAAAAGGGGATCAAGCTCATCGGGTACATCCACATAGCTTGGTGCAATCGGATACGCCCCGAAACCTGGGCGGAAATTACGCAACTGGAATACATAGGCGAGGATTTCTGCAACTGCAATATAGAGTGCCTGAGGTATCTCATCGCCCAATTCGCTATGCGTAAAGAGGGCACGAGCAAGTTTTGGCGACTCCATGATGAGGACTTCGTGTTCTCTGCCGATTGCACGTATTCTCAGTGCCATTTCGTCCACGCCCATTGCAACGACTCGTGGTGCTTGCATCGTCTGTTCGTCATAGCGGATGGCAACCGCGTAGTGAGTCGGGTTGGTAATGATCACGTCGGCATTGGGTATTTCTGACATCATCCTGCGGCGCGCCATTTCGCGCTGTTGACGTCTGATACGGGCCTTAATTTGTGGGTTACCGTTTTGCTCTTTTGATTCCCGTATAAGCTCTTCTTTAGACATCTTGAGTTTTTGAGCGTACGCAAACATCTGATAAGGTGCGTCGATTAAGGCGATCAGGGCGATGCCCGAGACAGTATAGAAAAACCCGTTCAGCAGCAGGTCTTTGGTTTTTGAAATTCCCTCGTCGACCGCCAGACTCGATAGCGTCAGCATGACAGGGAAGTCCTTCACGATGACAAGGTAGGCGATCACGCCAATAACCAGTGTTTTGAGGATGGACTTGATCAGTTCAACCAATGATTGCTGCGACACCATATTTTGCAACCCTGTCATCGGGTTGAGCTTGCCGAAATTGGGCGTGAGGTGTTTAAAACTGACGTTCCAGCCCCCGATAAGTAAAGGGCAACCCAGCGCAGCGATAAGCATGAGCAACGCGAAAGGTGCGAAGGCCAGTAACAAGTCGGCAACTTGTTTGGCCATTTGAGTGAGCGGGATGGTCGTGTCGTACAAAGCGGTTTTGTCGAACGTTAGGCTGCCAGTGAGCGTGGTTTGAATGGCGCTACCCATTTGACTGCCAAACACAGCCATGCCGGTTGCGGCACAAATGAGCGTGACGAACGTAGACAAATCACGCGACCGGGGGACATCGCCCTCTTCGCGTGCTTTATCGAGACGGGTTTGACTCGCCTGTTCGGAACGTTCTAAATCACTGTCTTCAGCCACGGCTGTTCCCAAGAACGAGGTGGTTATCTATATGAAGTCAGTTTGAGCCCTAACAGCCGTTTTGAATCTAAGGAATAAGGGGTACTAAGCCCCCCTTTTTCAGTAAAGATTTTGGCTTATCAACCGTTATTCTGTTACCTACGGTCGATAGATCCGCCTGGTCAGCCGCTTTTCTTGTTGACTCGATCCAAAATCTGGACGATTTTGTCGGTCAAGATTGCCCCAGTAAAGGGTTTGACGATGTAGCCATTTGCTCGGCCTTTCGCCGCAGCAACGATATGATCTTTATTTGCTTCTGCGGCGATGATGAGCACCGGCAAATTTGCGGTCCGTGCGTCTGCCCTGATGGCGGTCAATAGGCCAAGCCCGTCTGTATTGGGCATGTTTAAATCCGCAATCACAAAATCGTAATTCGCTTGTTTGAGTTTTTGTAAGGCGGAAGCCCCGTCTTCAGCATCCTCAACGTTGTTGTACCCGTTATCTTTCAACAGGGTGCGGATGATACGCCGCATCGTCAGAAAGTCGTCGACAATCAAAAATCTGGATTTGGCATAGCGATTTCTTTCGGACATATGGCGGTAGGATGCTTTTTGCTATTTTGCTGTGGGTATATCAGCCTTTTAGTGTAGGCGATTACCGGTTAATTTGAACCCCCCCAATCGAAGGGGGTCGTCAGCAAAAAAGCTGTATTCAGTCCATCTATTTCAAAAAAGCTCCCAATCAGAATCGGATTTGCCTGCAGGGCTAGCTGGAGGCTTTTCGGGATTAGCAGTCATGGGGGGCAATGGCTGACTGTTTTGCCGAGGAGGCGGTTCAGCAACTGGGGCGGATCTGGTCACGGACTCGACAGGTGTTGCGTCTCCCAGGCCGAGTGCGCCATTGATATCCTTGAATAATTGCAGTTGTTTATCGATCGACTGCTCAATCCGCTTGTAGGCCTGTTCTGCAAATTCAAGCGTGGCTATTTCATCCTGTTTGGCGTCCAGTTGCGCTGAGACCTGTGTGACGAACTGGGTAGACAGTTCGTTCAGACGTCCGAGCGATGTTTGTGTTTCATTAAGACTTTCGACGTGCGCGTTCGACCGGTGACTGATGTCGTGGATCAGCGCTCTGAGGTCTTGAGTGGCGACGATGGATTTTTGCGCCAACAGGCGTACTTCACTGGCTATCACTGAGAAGGCGAGACCGAACTCACCTGCTTTGGCTGCCTCAAGCGTCGCATTAAAGGCAAGCATGTCAGATTGAAGTGATATGGCATCAATCGTACTGGTTAAAGCGTCCATTTTGCGTGCGTCGTCTGTGATTTGAGTCAGCAGGCTTTGAATATCAATCAGAGATGCATCACTTGATCCCGCGACACTTGACACAGTTGCACCAAATTCGTGCGTGAGTGTGACTTGGCTCGTGGCGTCGGTCAGCGCACGTTTTAGCTGAGGGAGACCGTCCAGTACTTTTTTGGTTAGCGATTTCTGCTCTTGATTCAGCTCCATCAGTTCAATGTTGACGGTTGAAACTAATTTGATTGAGCCATTCATTTTGCTATAGAGCTGCTGCACGATCTCGGGGTGAGCCACAATCACGCTTGACTCGGTGGTGGGAGGCTCTTGTGGCGTCAGTCTGGCTTTAATTGGGTTTGGCTCGACGCTTCTGGTTCTTGCCGCTACTTCAAGTTTGCCGCGATAGACGGTCAGCAAGCGGCTCATCAGCAGGAAAACCGCAATCACAATCGTGATAATCGATGCCAGGCAGATCGCTAGCGCGATGTTTCTTTGATTATCTTTATCGATATCCAGCTGTGAAATTTTTAAAGCGTCAATGATTTGTCGCTGAAATTCTTTTGTTTGCTGGATGTGTTGATCTTGCAGCTTGAGTGCTCGATTGAGCTGGTTGACGGCGGCTGTATTGCTATCTGTTACAAGGTCAGCCGCTTGAGGCAGTGTCTGAGCACCCGTGATGTCTGCGTACTGCTTGTTTAGCCGTTCTGCCTTGGCTTTCATTTCCGGGTCGACAGTAACTTGCTCGAGTTGTGTTAACAAGCCCTTGGTCGCTTCAATACTTTTTTGCAGACGCGCAATCAAATTCTCTGCTTGCTTGATACTGCCGCCACGAATACCAGGAGCCCCTTCATTATTAGCTAAGCTTGCGTACTCAGCCGCAGTCTGCAAAAGTGACGCAGAGTCGCCCGAACGGCTGATGAGGTCGCTGATCAGAATGGCGGGGGTTATGTCGACGAGGTGATTTGTCTTGAGCAACTCTACATTCGACCGAGTCAGATAGGCAGCATAGCCACCCACCCCAATTATGGCGACTAAGCAAATGCTTGCGATGAGGTTCAGTCGAGCTTGATGATTCAATTTGAAGAACATGGATAGCAGTCACTCTCTCAGTTTATTCTGCGACTAATCGCTCATTTTTCCGTCGATTGGCACAATTAGCGTCATGGTTGTCCCTTTACCAACCTGAGACTGTATCCGAAAATCGCCTTCTAACTCATTCACTGTCGTTTTTACACTATCCAGGCCAACACCACGACCAGATAAAACGGATTGATTCGACGTGGTTGAAAGCCCAGGAGTCAAAGCGAGTAGCCACACTTCATCATCCGTCAGATTGTTATGCGCAACCAGACCTTGCTGACCAGCCTCTTTTAAAATCTGCTCTCGATTCATGCCGGCACCATCATCAGCCACACGAATGCTCAGGTTACTACCATTGAGCGTGCTTGTAACACTTAGCTGGCCTATCTCGCCTTTGCCAGCCAATTGGCGAGCTTGAGGAGTTTCAATGCCGTGGGCAAGGCAATTGCGCAACAAGTGCGCAATAGGTGCCATCAGTCTTTGGGCGAGCAGTGGGTTTAGTTCAATCCCATCGCCCTGGGTAGTTAGCTGCGCTTTTTTGCCGACGCCAAGGCATAGCTCGGCCAGCATTCTTGACATGGGCAGTAACAGGTCGCCCATCCGTATCTGGTCACGTCGATTGGGCGTAGCGTCGTTGAATGTCTGAGCTACCCGAGCCTTGACACATACATCGTCAGGCTCGACGCTAAAACTGCAGACCGATGACACTGCAGATTGCTCCAAGGTGGTGTACAGCAATATTTCTTGCTTTGATTGATTATCGATTGAAAGATAAGTTAACCCTAGTGCCGACAGTTCTGCACGCAAGTCATCGAAGCGCTCGTTTTCTTGTTGGTTAACCAGCGTAATTTCATATTCAATCAAAGTCTGCGCTGGATTAGTTCCTGCCCTAAGCTGCTTGCTGCGTGACTGAAGCGAGTTGATGACGGTGGAGGAGCCTGTTTCGTTAGAAGATGTGCCCGCTTGATCGTGTTTCAGTTGCTCTACAAGACTTGAACTTGCCTGTTGAATAAGTGAGATGTTCTTCGTTGTCTCGACCAGAGGCTGACTCCTGAGTTGAACCAGCAGGTCTTCAAGGGCATGGGCAAGATGTGTCGCTTTATTCAAGCCCAATGCAGCCGCACTGCTTTTGATCGAGTGAATAGATCTGAAAATTGCCGACAAGCTGGTTTGCTCTGATCCGTCAGACTGAAGCGAGGCGATCAAGGTTTCAACTTGAGCAAGAAGGCTTAAGGCCTCATCAAAAAAAATGGCTTCAATCTTCCTCATCCCTTTCTCACTTGCGGGGTGGTGGCTGAGCGTCGTCCTCTTTCAGATCATTAAGTAAGGGAGTCGCATCTTTTGATTGAGATATCGGGTTGGACTCCATTTCGCGGGTCACACGCTCTTCAGCCGCCTTATTAAAGACAGTAATAGCGATCCTGCGATTAATCGGATTGAGCGGGTCTTTTTTATCGTAGGGTACGGCAGAGGACAGGCCAATCACTTGAAGCAAATTGGATTCCGGCAGCCCAGCCGCTACAAGTTCGCGCCGGGCGGCGTTGGCTCTCTCGGCTGAGAGCTCCCAGTTACTGTAAGACTTGTTGCCATTGGGGAATGGCAGCGCATCAGTGTGACCCGAGATCATGATTTTGTTGGGGATGCCTGTCAGCATGGTGCCCAGATCTCTCAGAATGACCTTTGCGTAGGGCTCAAGCTCAGACCTTGAGACTGCAAACATTGGTCGATTCTTTTCGTCAACGATTTGAATCCTGAGACCGTCTGGTGTGATGTTTAAAGTGAGTTGGTTCTTGTATTGCCCAAGGTGCGGATTGGCTTCGATCTCAGCCTGAATATTTGCCATCAGCTTTTTGAGTTCTTCCAGTTCTTTGGCTAGATTTTTCTTGGTTGCAGCATCCAAGTCGACTATTCGAGGGTTACGACGTTCTTTTTTTGTGACTTTTTCAGTAGTTTTGCGCGTTTGCGCTGACTTCATCGTCAAATCCCTGCCGCCGCCAGAGATTATGCTATCGCTGGCACCAGCACCAGAGCCACCCGCCATCGCGACGCGCAAGGGTGTTTTAAAGTACTCGGCAATTCCGTTGAGATCGCCCGCTGTTGTCGAACCAAGTAACCACATCAACAAAAAGAATGCCATCATCGCCGTGACAAAGTCAGCGTAAGCAATCTTCCAGGCGCCGCCGTGATGGCCACCGTCGCCTTTCTTGATACGCTTGACGATAATCGGACGTGGTCCGTCGCTGTCAGCCATGATTGAATACGATGTTGCTGTGGGCGATCATTATTTAACTTTGCTCAGGCGGATGTGCTCTTCGAGCTCTGAGAAAGTCGGACGCTCTGTCGAGTTCAGGACTTTGCGACCAAACTCGACCGCAATGGTAGGTGCATAACCTTGCATATGAGCCAGCAAAACAACTTTGGTCGCCTGATAGATTTTGCTTGATTCCGCCAGCTTCTGCTCTAGTAGCGATGACAGAGGACCAACAAAGCCATAGGCAAGCAAAATCCCCAGAAATGTACCAACCAGTGCGTGCGCAATCATTTCACCTAACTCTGATGGAGGTACGCCGACAGACTCCATGGTGTGCACGACTCCCATCACGGCCGCGACAATACCGAAAGCTGGCAAACCATCGCCAATCTTGGCGATACAGTGAATGGGCACGTGGCCTTCTTGGTGGTGAGTGTCGATTTCGACATCCATCAAATTCTCAATCTGAAACGGGTCGAGATTGCCTGTCAGCATGAGGCGCAGATAGTCACAAATAAATTCCATCAAGTGATGGTCTTTAACAATACTCGGGTAGCGATTGAATAATGGGCTGTCATCAGGCGCGTCAACGTCTTTCTCCAGAGACATCATGCCGTCTTTGCGCACTTTGGTGAGCAATTCAAACATCATTGATAACAGATCTATGTAGAGTGCCTTGGTGTACTTTGATCCTTTAAACAAAGTAGGGAGGGCTGCGACCGTTGCTTTGATTGCCTTCATGTCATTGCCGACAATAAAGGCACCCAGCGCAGCACCACTGATCATCAGTAACTCAAGGGGTTGAAACAGGGCGGCGATATGACCCCCTGCCAGAACAAACCCGCCAAACACACTCGCACAAACGGCGACGTAACCTATGATGACAAACACCGCGTACCCTTTATATGAGTGGAATTAATTGAGTCATGGATACGGGTTCGTCCCCAAGTCGAATTCATCAATAAATTTACATTTACCCGATTTTATCGTTGTATTGCTTCCCAGCAACACATATTTTTTGAGTCTTTTCAAAGACCTGCCTGCGGATGAGCGCGCCGCCACCTACATCTGATACACATAACTCGGCTTTCTGTTCTCGCCGTAGTCGATAATCCAAGTAGGTGGCAAATCGGGGAAAGGGAACTCGTGGCTGATGAATAGCGAGCCATTTTTCATTTGCGCACCGCTTTTTTTCATCAATCCGGGCATGGCGGCTGGTGATAGATAGGCAAACACAACGTCGTATTCGCCCAAGTCAAGCTTATCGTAGTTGCCTAATATAAAAGATGCTCTGGATCTTGTAAGCGTCGCACGCAATTGACTGTAGGCCCAAATGAATGGGGCAGTTTCAATACCAGTCACCTCAAGTGTCGGTCGTCTTCGTGCCGCATAGATAACGAGACCGCCAAGTCCACTGCCAATGTCCACCATTTTTAGTTTTTTGTCTTGCGGAAGCAAGTTCAGCACCTCATCCCAGACCCGCTTGCTTGAAGGGTAGTAGGGCACGCGACCACTAAAGCTGCTCCAGAACAAGCCCAGACTAACCAGAAAAGCTATGAGGTAAAGATGGTTAGACAGATCGAGTTGAAGCGTAAAAAAAACTGCCAGGGGAAACACGAAGTGAATTGCCAGCCACCACACTTCCTGCTTTAGGAGTCTTGCAAATAGAAGGGTTAGTACGCTTTGCGCCAGAGTCCATGTCAGTGCTGAGACAGACGCTTCAACGCCGAGAAACAAAAGGGAGGAGCCGATTAAAACCAGGATCAGAGACGCGCTTGCTAACTGGATCAGGAGTGCTTTGAGGGCGGGCTTATCCCACCATCGCATGAGGTCAGGCGTCGATGCCGTCGTCTGCCGACTTGGTTTTTCTATTTTTTTGATATTTGCCGGCACGGGAGGGAACATGGCACAAGTTGCACAAGAAATTATTATGCAAATCGTAAGGATTGACAATGAAATGTCCGCTGCACCGAGAGCAGTTTTCCATCTTCAGCAGTTTGTTTTCGACAAATCGAACCAATGTCCAAGCCCGAATCAAGCTCAGTACTGGCTCTTCACTGCTCTGAAATTCAGGGGCATTCTCGAGTTCACGCGCTTGCTCAAGATAAAGCTCGTATGCTTTGGCTAGCGCCTCGATCCCGTCGATCCCGGCATTGGTGACGAGAAAGTTATAGATGTTTAAAAACAGCGAAGAATGAATATTCGGTAGCCAGGTTAAGAACCAATCGGTCGAAAAAGGCAACATCCCCTTGGGTGGCGACATACCCTTCAGTTCTTTGTAGAGCTTAGTCAGACGTTCGCGGGATAGTGAAGTCTGGGACTCAAGCAACTGCAAGCGTGCGCCAAGATTGATAAGTCTGATGGCTAGTTGTAATTGTTCAGCTTCGCCGACAACTGTTTTGCTCTTGGCTGCGGTAGCTGTGCTTGTCATGGTTTTGAGTTAGATTTAGGCTTGTTGTAATTAAGCAACTGATTCGACAGCTTGACCGGCCATCAAAATCGCGCTGTGAGCCATCGCCTGAGCATATCCTTTGTTGTGATGCGTCAGCATCTCGAGGATAGTCGCGTCATCGAATCTGAACCGAGTCAACATCACACTCGAGCTCGACAGCTTGATAAGCTGAGAATTGCTGAGTGTATCCAGCATATCGGCGATGTCTTTGCTGACACCTAGTCGATATATGGCGGATGCTTTATCTGTCCGAATCATTTGCTGAGCCAAAATCAGGTAATTGAGATTCGCATCCCGAATTTCAGCCATCATCTGTTCTTGCATTTGGTCGAGTTGACTCATAACGATACTCACTATTAAGGAATGTTGAACAAAATTTGTTCTACGAGGCCATTATTGACTGCTAGCAAATATTAAAAAATAAGGCAAATGCCATTTGTTATGTGATTGTTTAGTTTATATTTATGTAGGTGTTTTACTTACATCATAAGATAACTATATGAAATATATATATATTTTACTTAATAAACTACTTTAACTAAAAAGGATTAATAAATTTTTTCATTAAAAGAGCCTAAAGTTTTTCGACGAGCTGCCGTAACAGTTGACGTAGGAGTTGTAGAAAAAACAACAAAAATCGCTAAATTTGCGAGGGATTGTTGCGACTAGGTAAAATGCTTAGACAGTCTCGTTGTGTTGATTTCTGAGACAGTATTTACTTAGGGTTTTCATTGTTTTCAATCTTGTCTCTCGATTTTCTCCAGATCTTCCCGTCCTCAGCGGTATGTCAACAGTCTTCTTTCATTTTTCGAGCCGATGAAGTTCGTCAGTGAGAGTGAAGAGGTCGTCGCACAGACACCAAGTTATGTTCGCGATAGAAGGCGCACGCCAGTCAATTTCTTCGCTTTTCTATTGCTTGTATGTTCGCTTCACGGTCTGATCGTTGTCGTTTATGGCTTGAGTGGTGAAAATTTTTCTCGTCCTTTGGATCCAGTCACTGTTGTAGAACTCGTATCCAGCCAGGCACAATCTGATCCCGGCGTTGACGCAAGCGAGGCGGACACGTCGTTAGGCAAAGCTGACACTTCTTTAAGCAGAGCTATGCAGAGCAAGGCTCTTAACTTTGCACCGGATTCTGAGCCCGTTGCTGAGACACGGGCTGATGTGGCTGTTCAGAAAGCCTCTGGACAACATCGACCACAAAAAACTGCTGTCAAATCTGTCAACGAGCCTACAGAACGATTAACGGCCGACAACTCTGCTACGTCTTCTCGAGACAATACCCTCAGTCAGTCGGAATCTACTCAGGCAGCTGTCCACGGGTCTGATCGAGGCCCTCAACCGCTTAACAATACAAAGCCACCCTATCCGCGCTCAGCCGTGCGTGCACGGCAGGAGGGGATGGTGTTCTTGAATATCGATATTGGCGCGGATGGGACTGTTAATCGTGCTGAACTTGCAAGCAGCAGCGGTTTCGAGTTACTCGATCAATCTGCCCTGGATACCGCGGTTAAGTGGGTGTTTAGCCCAGCAGTGAAGGGTGGAAAGCCTGTCGCGGAGCGGGTCCGAATTGGTGTCAAATTTGATCTGAAAAATTTGTAAAGTGCGCTGGTCAAGTAATGAGCTTGCTCATCGCCTGAGTCAGGTCAGCGACTGAATGTTGATCAAGCGCCAGGGTAATGTCCAGAACTTTGCTGGTAATAGCAGCCGCGTACTGGTTGCTGTTCTGTTTAAATTTTGCAACAAAGTCAGCGTCGCTCGCCGGATTTTCAGGCTCGCCCTTAGCTAGAGGAACATCGACGCTGAAGGATTGCCCTGCCTTGCTGTTAACCAGGATCGTGGCGCCCCGTTCGCGTGGATAACTTGCCGTCCAGCGCTCGTTGGTTGTTGATCGAATGTTTCGAGCCAATGCTTGTATCTCAGGACTCGTGACAACGGATGGCGCGTAGCGATCCTCACTAACATCGCCGAAGTAAGCGGCCATCGCAGTCGAATAGGCAATACTGAATTTCGCACCCTCAGCAGTGTCAGGTAGCTCGGTAGAGCCACAAAAGCTGGTTGCGACAGGGTAAGTGCTCACGTGTACGCTGCCAATGTCGGTGAAGTGGAGTTTGTTATCGGTCATGACCGCCAGCAAGCCATCAATCGAAGCGTGAATATGCCGGCAGGCAGCGTGCAGTTTGATGTACTGGTCCATGATGTAAAACTCAGTACCGAGTTGATCGAAAAGCTCATCAAGTTTGACTTCATCAGCCATCGCCTTGAACAGCCCTTTGGAACCTTCCAAAGCGGTGACAGGGCCTTTGGCCCCGCGTTTAGCCATTTCTACCGACAGGATGCCGGCCATCGCGGCTTTGCCAGGGTGTAAGGGTTTGACCATTGCGCCATCATGCAAAATCTCCAGCAAACCAGCGCCCTGCAGCGCAGAGATACCCAGCGCACTCGTCATCTGTTCTTTGTTCAAACCAGCCAGTATCCCGCATGCTGCCGCAGCGCCCAATACGCCCAGGGTGCCGGTCGTGTGAAAGCCACGGTTTAAATGCGATGGATTCATTGCCTTGGCGAGACGGTTAATTATTTCGTAGCCCATCGCAATGGCCAGGATCAGATCTTTACCGTTGAGTTGCTTTGATTCGGCGTAAGCCAGAGCGGCAGGGATGACCGCTACCCCCGCATGCACTCCGCCGTAGCGATAACCGTCGTCCATATCAAGCGCGTGTGCACTGATGCCATTGGCAAGCGCAGCGTGGATCGCTGGGACTTTACCTTCGTAACCAAAGAGGGTGGCCTCTTCGATCCCTTTGAGACTAGCCAGATAATCCTTGGTAATACGGGGAAACTCCATCTTCAAACCCGCAATAGTCACACCAAGCAAATCAAGCGTCAGCATTTTGGTTTTTTGTACAACAGGCTGAGGCAAATCGTCGAACTTCATCTGACAAAAAAAAGTGGCAAATTGCTCAAGGATGGTTTCTTGTGTCTGTCGCATGATTCGATCTCTTAAAAAGAAATTATTGCCCTTTGAGTACTGGCGGACGTTTTTCAACAAAGGCTCTCGCAGCCTCTTTATGATCTTCAGTCGAATACATGGCAGCCATATGCGAGGCTGCCATGTCCAAGTGAGTGCGTAAATCGACTCGTTCGCCTTGACGGGCAGCCCGCTTCATCATGCGAACCGCTATCTGGGGTTGTGCGGCAATTTGTGCGGCCATTTCGTAAGTAGCAGCCATCAGTTGGTCATCGTCTACGACTTTATTCACGATGCCAAGCTTTTCTGCCTCATCGGCCTCAACAAAACGAGCAGTCCAGAACAACTCAAGTGCCTTGGGTAAACCTACGAGCCTCGGTAAAAGCCAAGTGCCGCCGTCTCCCGCGAACAGTCCAACCTTGACGTAGGTTTCTGCAAAACGGGCGCTTCGAGCAGCGATTCGAATATCCCCCATCAAGGCCATATCCATGCCTGCACCTGTGGCCACGCCGTTGACTGCAACAATGACAGGTTTGTCTATTGATTCGAGCAACAGTGGGATGCGATGAACGTAGTCTGACAAAAATCGACGGCGCTGGTAAGCACTGTCTTCGCTGCGATTGTTCATATTGCCAACGTCGCCGCCCGAGCAAAAACCTTTGCCAGTGCCGGTCAAAACAATCACATGTACATCTTCACGGGAAGCTGAGTCCTCGAGCGCTTGCGCCCAGGCGATTAACATCTCTTGTGTGAAAGCGTTGTAACGTTCGGGTCGATTAAGTCTGATGGTCGCAATACGGTCTTTAACTTCGAATACCAATTGATCTGTCATTGTGATGCCTTTAGTCGATTTGTTTGATGCCACGCTCGCGGGCAAGTTGTTGCCATTTATCGAGCTCTTCGTTAACGTAAGTGCTGAATTGCTTCGCAGACATATCAGACGGCTCGGCTGCTTCTGCGGCAAACAGATCCATCAGCCGCGGTTGCGCTGATACGTCCCTGATCGCTTGATTCAAGCGGTCGACCAGTGCTGTTGGAGTATTGGCCGGCGCGTACACCCCCCACCACACGTTCACAGAATAGCCAGGCACAGTCTGCGCAACCGTTGGTAAATCAGGAAAAAACTTGGACGGTGTCAGTGATGTAACCGCGAGAGGACGTACTTGTCTGCCCTTGATGGCACCGCCTAAGGATGCGGACGTTGTGATCATGCTGAATAGTCGGCCGCCAATCATGTCGGTCATCGCAGGAGAAATCCCTTTATAAGGGACGTGGGTCATGTCGACCTCGGCAATTTTGGTAAACAGCTCACCACTTAAATGACCAATCGAGCCCACACCAGCTGAACCAAAGTTGATTGGTCTTCTCTTGCTATCGGCAATCAAATCCGCAACCGTTTGGTAAGTAGTTTCATTGCTCACTACCAGAAGCATCCCACCTTGAGCAACCATTGCGACCGGTGTGAACGCCGTCCTTGAATCGAAGGCCAGCTTGTCGTCTGTTGCAGCACGGGTCACAAACGAGTTCGAGCTCAAAAGCAGGGTTGCCCCGTCGGGCTTGGCTCTCGCTACCTCGGCTGAGCCAATCATGCCGCCGGCACCAGGCTTATTCTCAACTAATACGGTGATGCCGAGTTTGCGCGACAGTTGTTCGGCAAGGGCTCGGCCGAACACATCATTACTGCCACCCGGTGTAAAGGGAACAACGATTCGAATCGCGTTGGGCAATGCGCCGCTTTGACCGGCAGCAGTGCAGCTGATCGACAGAGCACTCACCATGAAAAAGGCTTTCAGTATCCAACCGAACTGCACAGTGCCCATATTGTCTCTCAATTCGTTTTAGCTATTTTTCTCACATATTGAACCATGCGCAAGGCTTTACGCAAGTTATCAGGACGATGCCAAAGAATCGCTTTATCAGCGACAAGAGTTGTGTTAAATCTACCAGAACGTGAAAACAATAAATTTAAAATCGAGAGACAAGCATGGCACATGCAGGATTAAGATTCGGCATTTTTCTAGCACCTTTTCACCGGCTGGGCGACAACCCCACGTTGGGATTACAGCGCGATCTTGAACTGATTCAGTGGCTGGACCAGTTGGGGTTTGATGAGGCGTGGATTGGTGAGCATCACTCTGGTGGCTGGGAGACCATTGCATCGCCAGAGATTTTTATCGCTGCCGCGGCGGAGCGCACTCGCCACATCATGCTGGGATCCGGTGTCACTAGTCTCCCGTACCACCATCCTTTTCTCGTCGCGCAGCGTTTTGTCCAACTAGATCATATGACCCGAGGCCGAGCCATGCTTGGTTGCGGTCCTGGTGCTCTGGTATCTGACGCTTACATGATGGGGATTGATGCAGACCAACAGCGTCGGCGCATGGACGAATCTCTTGGCGCCATCATGCATCTGCTCGAGTGCAAAGAGCCCTTAACCCTCAAAACCGATTGGTTCGAGTTACGTGATGCACGTCTGCACCTTGCTCCTTACACAAAAGGAGGGTTTCCGATTGCAGTAGCCAGCGCAACAACACCTTCAGGCGTGCTGACGGCTGGTAAATACGGGGTGGGTTTGTTGTCGCTTGGCGCTGCTTTGCCCGGCGGTCCGCAAAAGCTTGCAGAGCAGTGGCAATTGGGCGAGGCTGAAGCGGCCAAGCATGGCAAAACCATGAGCCGTGACAATTGGCGTCTGGTGATTAACCTGCACGTGGCGGAAGACGACGAGCAAGCCATCCGGGAGGTCAAGTACGGCGAACGGCTTGAGACCTTGAGTTATTTCAGTGAAACACTGGGTCGTCCGCCGATGAGAAGCGAAAATCCGCTTGGCGACGGCTTGGCAGCCGGTACAACCTTGGTTGGTTCTCCTGACACGGTCGCTGCGGGCATTGAGCGTTTGCTTACCTTCACAGGAGGCGGAGCAGGTGCGGTGCTCTTTAGATCACATGAATGGGCGAACCGTGAACAGACCTTGCGCAGCTACGAGTTATTTGCGCGCTGGGTGATGCCCAGATTTCAGGGGAGCTTAAACACCTTGAGAGATTCGCGCGAGTGGTTGAGCGAGAACCGCAGCGGCATTCTAGGGCCGAGCATGGGGGCCTTGCGCAAGGCATTTACCGATGTTGGACAAGAGGTGCCTAATCACATGCGTTTGAATCTGCATACAGGTAGCGCACCTCTCGAGGAGTCAACACATAAGCCTTGATTAGTCGTACCAAAGCGTGAATTCATCCACTTCTTTTCTGGCACTGCGATAGATATTAAGGGGAGCATCCATATCTGGATAGCCTATCGAGACGCCGCAGAGCAGTTTCTTGGTGTTGGGGATGTCGAGGAGTTCACGTGTTGCGTCTGGGTAGTAAGACAATGAGGCTTGCAGGCACGCGCCTAACCCCAGGCCATGTGCAGCCAAGGTCAAACTTTGTATGAATATGCCCATGTCCATGGTCGACCATGGGCCCAGAGACGCATCCATGAAAATCAACATTGCAACTGGGGCGTTAAAGAATTTGAAATTGATTAAACGCAATTCTTCCCGTTTCGCCGTGTCATCGCGCCCAACGCCCAACGCAGCAAAACGATTGGCACCATGAGTTTTGGTTCGCTGGGCGATGGCGTCGGGCCAGCCTTTAGGTGAAGGCTCGTCAGGGGTCGCCGGCGTGTTGGCCGCCGCCAGTTCATATAAGGTTTTGCTCAACTGATCGCGCTTCTGACCCGTCAAGACTGCAACTTCCCAGGGCTGACTATTGGTGTACGAAGGGCTGCGATTGGCAGCGGCAAGGATCTTTCTGATGAGATCCGGCGATACGGGTGTTGATTTAAAACCTCTGATGCTGCGACGGGTTTCGAGTCCTTCGATAAGTTCCACTGTACTTGCTCCTTGGGCTTGGCCTTGAGGCCAGTTTAGATTTTCATCGTTTTTAGCATAAGGCTTGGGTCAGTCGTGCGAGATGCAGTATTCTGAGATGAGAATTTATGTTTTTTATAACAACAAAGGAGACATCTTGATTACTTATCACGTCCAGCGAACTGCTTTGGCATTAGCACTGACAAGTGCTGCTCTGCTTGCTTCGGCCCAAACTGCCCTTCAATTGACCCCAGAACAACAACGTTTTCATGATATCTACAAAGAACTCGTAAACATCAATACTTCAAATTCGGTCGGAGATAACACCAAGGCCGTTAATGCCATGAAGAAGTATCTGGTTGAAGATGGCTTTGCCGACGCTGACGTACAAATTTTTGAGCCGTTTCCGCGTAAAGGTAATCTTGTACTGCGAATGAAAGGCGATGGCAGCAAAAAGCCGGTGTTATTGTTAGCTCACGTCGATGCCGTTGAAGCTAAACGAGAAGACTGGAAGACCGATCCTTTTGTGCTGCAGGAAGACGGCGGTTATTTCACGGCACGCGCCTCCGTAGATGATAAGGCTATGGCTTCATCCTTTGTGTCTATTCTGGGGCAATTGAAGCGCGAAGGCTTCGCCGCTAAGCGAGATATTATTCTCGCCTTGACCTCTGACGAAGAGCTGGGCGATGTCCCGACTAATGGCGCCTGGTGGTTAATTAAAAATCATCCTGAACTCATCACTGCCGATTTCGGTATTAATGAAGGGGGCGGAGGACAGCTCAACAACGGCAAGCCAATTCTGCAACGCGTACAAGTTGCCGAGAAGATGTACACCACGTACGAGCTCGAGGTTAAAGATGTGGGCGGGCACAGTTCATTGCCGACTCCGAACAATCCGGCCTATCCGCTAACAGCCGCCCTGACTCGTATTGGTGAGTATCGATTTCCCGTTAAATTGGCTGAGGTCACAAAAGTTTATTTTGAGCGCAGTGCCAAATTTGAAACAGGCCAGGTTAAGGAGGACATGCTCTCAGTAGCGTCTGGGAAGCCAAGTCAGCAAGCGATTGACCGGCTCTCGAAGGTAGCACTCTATAACGCCACTTTACGAACAACCTGCGTTGTCACCAGAATTAGCGCTGGACATGCTGATAATGCGTTGCCACAAACAGCCAAAGCAACTGTGAATTGCCGAATCCTGCCTCACGACGATCCGAAAGAGGTGGACGCGGCACTGCGCAAATTGCTGGGTAGTGAGCGGATAAGCATGAAGGCCGTCAATCCGCCCCTGGCTAGTCCACCGTCACCGCTACGCAAAGATGTTGTCGATGTGATCGAGGGGTTGACACAAAAAATGTGGCCAGGCGTCACCGTCGTACCCTTTATGAGTACAGGGGCGACGGATAGCCGTTTTATGCGTAACGCAGGGATGGCGATGTATGGCGTTTCAGGAATCTTTTTTGAGCCTAGCGATGCTCGATCGCACGGTCTTGACGAGCGCGTCGAACAAAAACGTTTGTACGACGGTCGTGAATTTATGTATCAGATGATCAAGCAGTTTGCCCAGTAGGTTTTTCAAACCAGCGCCTGACCAGACGATCCCAGAATTGTGATCCTATGGTCAGGTTGTCATCATTGAAATCGTATTCAGCGGTATGCAAGTTGATCCCTGGCAGGCCGTTTAAGCCATTTCCGATAAAGCCGTAAGCACCAGGTACCTTAAGCAACATGAAGCTGAAGTCTTCTCCTGTCATGGCGGGTAAGACATCGGGGAAAGCATTTTCCTGACCCACGCACTCTGCCATGATTTCAGCCATGAACTGGGCTTCATTCCGGTGATTGTCTGTGCACGGATAGCCTTTGGTCAGTTCGACTTTTGCAGTCGTTCCGTGAGCTGCTGCCACGTGATTGCTCATCCGCTCGATAGCTCGTAATAGCTGAGCCTGGGTTTCCGTACCCAGTGTGCGAAGGGTGCCAGAAATTTTGGCTTCAAAAGGGATGATATTGACCGCCGTGCCCGCTTCAATTTGAGCAATCGTCAAGACTGCGCTGTCGAGGGGATTAACCGTGCGGGAAACGAGCGTTTGCAGTTGCATGACCAAGGCACACGCGACTGGGATCGGATCAACTGTCGAGTGGGGTTGAGCAGCGTGGCCGCCTTTACCGCAGATAGTGATCTCGATCTTGTCCGTGGCTGCCATAATAGGACCGACCCGCACTGCCATTTGCCCGCTTGGTAGGGGTGGCCAGTTATGCAAGGCGAAGACAGCTTTGGCGGGAAATTTTTCGAACAGACCGTCTTCAATCATTTTCTGTGCGCCAGCACCACCTTCCTCACCGGGCTGAAAAATGAAATGAACGGTACCATCAAAGTCTGGATTTTTACTCAGTAGCGTTGCGCCGCCGAGCAACATGGCCGTGTGGCCATCATGTCCGCAAGCGTGCATCCGCCCTATATTTTTGCTGACATGCTCAAAGCCGTTTTTTTCAACAATGGGCAACGCATCCATGTCTGCTCGCAGGGCCAGCGTACGGTCAGCGTCACCAGCATTTGGCCCAGTCCCTTTGAGACTAGCGACTACCCCTGTTTTTCCCATACCGCGATGAACTTGCAAGCCCAGAGATTCGAGGTAAGCGGCGATCTGGTCTGATGTGCGCACTTCTTCAAATTTCAGTTCAGGGTTTGCGTGGATGTCTCGCCGAAATTTCAGCAGACTACCCAGGTAGGGGGTGATATCAGGGCGCGAAAGCATGGCAATCCTTATCTTTGATTTAGCTTAGTGCAAATGGCTACTGTAAATGTCTAGTATCGAAATAATACTCAAATGTTGTAGTGCTCAATCATTTTGACTAACGCATAGACTGTTTGATTCGCTGGTGTGGCAATCCCATACTGTTTGCCTTTTCTCACTATCAGCCCATTGAGGTATTCGATTTCGGTGGGTTTTTTGCGGGCAATGTCCTGACCCGTAGATGACTTTTGCGTTGGCATGGTTTTTGGAATCTGGTCGATGACATATTTTGAATCTGCATCGCTCATGTCTATCCCTTCGTGCCTGGCAACGGCGACGACCTCGCGACCTAGCTCGTCTATCAGCTCACGAACCGACTCAACCGCAACCATGTCGCCGTACTGGATTTGTCCGATAGCCGAAATGCCGTTGTAGCAACAGTTAACCAGAAATTTGTACCAGAGATCTTTGCGAACATCGGGTGATACCTTACAGGGGACTCCAGCTGCCTCGAAGAGTTTCGAGACTGCCGCTAACTGAGTGTCGATTTGATCGTCGTGTGCACGACGAGGCTCCCAGCCTCCAATTGCCAATTCACCTCTGCCATGATGTTTGAGGTGTCCCGGTCCTGCCATGGCTGTTGCGACGTACACGACTGCGGGGTAAACCGGGTTGTCGATCAGTTCACGAATCCTGTGACAATTGTCGACACCGTTTTGCAGACTCAGGATGATGGTTGTCGGTTTTAAATAGGGCTTGATGAGCTCGATGGTCTTGCCACTATCCGGGGATTTGACGCAAAAAAGAATCAGATCTGCCTGATCAACGGCAGCGACGTCCTCGGTCGCTTTGACCGACACGTACTCTTTGAAGGACAAGCAGTCCATGTAAAGTCCATCGCTATTGATTGCTGCGACGTGGTCGGGTCGTGCGATCAGGGTGACGTTGTGCCCAGCGCGCGCGAGCATGCCACCGAAAAAGCAACCGACTGCACCAGCGCCCATCACGATAACCTTAGGGTCTTTCATTTTCTTGATTTCCATGAAATGAGCTCTCGCGCTCAATTTAATTGAAATAGTTGGATTTAGAAGGCTTCTATCATACGATGTTGTTTGGAGGGTGGGTTCAGAGGGAGCTGCCCCAATACGATCGTCACAGACGACAAGCCTACAGGCGGAGACAAAATGAGAAGGATTCTATCTATGCTGAGTGCCATGACTATCGCCGGCGCAGCGTCGGCTCAGCCAACATCGTTGCCGTTACCAGCAATTGCACCCGAATCTGCCGGATTTTCGGTAGACGCGTTAAGTCGGATTGACCGTTTCTTTGACCGTGAAATCAAGGCTGATCGCGTACCAGGTGCGGTGCTTGCTATCGCACGTGATGGCAAACTCGTGTATTACAAAGCATTCGGCTTTCGTGATAAAGCACAGAATATAGCTATGACCACGGATACGATTTTTCCGTTGGCCTCCATGACCAAAATTATGGCATCGGTAGCCGCCTTGACGCTAACTGAGCAAGGTCGTCTGCCGATCCAGGCTAAGTTGACTGATTACTTTCCCGCTTTTGCTGAGATGAAAGTTGGATTGCCACAAGCGGACGGCACTTTGAAGTTTGAGCCACAGGCGCGCCCCATCCTGATTCACGATCTGATGCGGCATACGTCGGGTTTGACCTACGGGGGGCGCGGTGACGACGCGATTTCCAAGCTTTATCCAGCCGGTGATGCGCCGCCGCTTGAAGGCACCATTGATCAGTTTATTGAGAACATCACAAAATTACCGCTCGCACACCAACCAGGCACAGTGTTCGAATACAGCTTTTCTACTGATGTGCTGGGCGCAGTGGTAGAAAAGGTGACGCAGCAAAGACTGGGTGAGTATTTACATAAAACGGTCTGGCAGCCCCTGGGTATGAAGGATGCAACTTTTCATGTCGCTGCAAATAAACGGGCGCTTCTTGCCCAGCCGTTTCCTAATAATCCGCTGGATGGCAAACCACAGCAGATTCGTTTCTTGAAGCAAGACACAAAGTTCGATTGTGGTGGAGCGTGTTCCTTCGCGACAGTTGGCGATTATCTACGTTTCGGCCAGATGCTTGCTAACGGCGGTGTGCTCGACGGTAAGCGCATCCTGAGCCCGCAGGTGGTTGCTTGGATGACCTCTAATCACCTCGGTCCAGAAATCAAGAATCGCGTCGCAGTGATCGAACCTCATCGCGAAGGCTACGGCTTTGGCCTTGGCGTGGCCGTCAGAATGCAACCCGGGATCGCAGCCATCCCCGGTAACGTGGGTGAATACACCTGGAATGGCGCCTACGGGACGGCATTTTTTGCTGATCCCAAAGAGCGCTTAGTTGTCGTGTTGGGTACGGCGTCACCTGGTGACTTGCGTAAATATTACCGTGAACAAGTCCAGGATTTGGTGTACGGGGCAATGACTAAGTAAGCGCACACTAACAACGCTTCTTTACGAGGATCTCAAGCAGTAGCCCACCCGAAGCCTGATGGTTTAGGGTGGGCCAATGGTCCCGATTAATTAATCCAGTTGGCTACGATTCGCTTGTATTCGCCAGACTCTTTGCTTAGATGTAACCAGGTATCGAACCAGGATTTCATCACAGTGTCGCCCCGAGGCAATAAGAAGCTCATCTCACCATACTGCAGCGGCTTGTCGGGACTAATTGCGCATAGGCCTGGTTTGCTCTTCTGTTGAACAATAGTTTCGACTGATTCTGAAATCATGACATCGGCCTTACGCTGCAGAATCTGATCGAAAATCGTGACGTTGTCGTCATAGACAACCACTTTGGCGTTAGGCAAGTTTGCGCGGACGAATTTTTCGTTACTACCACCGGGATTGGTGATCACGGTGACTGTTGGCTTGTTGATATCCGCTACGGTCTGATATTTGGCTTTATCCTCGCAGCGAGCGATCGGGGCTTTGCCATTGACCATATAAGCCGTCATGAAGCCTGTGCGTTTGGCTCGTTCAGTGGATACGGATATGCCACCGATCGCCACATCGCATTTCTCAACAAAATCATCGAGCAGCTTGGGCCAGCTTGTCTTGATGAACACAACCTCAACCCCTAGACTTTTTGCCGCAGCCTGTATCAGATCGATATCCAGGCCTTCGAAGCTTCCGTCTGGTTTTGCTAGCGAAAACGGCTTGTAATCACCAGGCGTGCAAACTTTTAGCTTGGCCGCTTTCAAGATGTCATCGAGGCGCGACGGATTCGTTTGTGCGGTGGCACACAGGCTTAAGAGACTTAGACCAGCGGCAGCAAGGAACTTTTTTAATGTTTTCATGTTGAGGTCCCAGTAAAAATAAAATTTCAGCTAGTATGCCACGCCATCGCTTGTGCAATCATTTTTTGATAGTCTGTCGTGACGGCCAAGTCAACACCTCTGTCCAGGGCTTTTTCATGTAAGCCTGGCCACGACCCGTAGCTTTTTCCGCCAGGGACTCGATCACCCAAAATTAAAGCGAAACTCCCGTGGCCGTGATCGGTACCGTTGCTTCGATTGCTTCTGAGGCGTCTGCCGAATTCAGTCATGACGATCAAGGTATAGGGCTGATGTCTCGCCTGCATATCCTGAGCGAAAGCTTCCAGAGCAAGCGACAGGTTGTTAATAACGCCCTTGAGGCGCCCCGGTTGACCCTCATGGGTATCCCAACCTGTTTGATCGACCCAGGCATACTGCATCCCAACACGTGCCTCAATCATTCTGGCGACTGAGCGTAAACCGACTCCAGGATCATTGTTGGGATAAGGCGTCTGTCCTGCAGATTGATAAGGGGCGACTTTATTGTCAGAAGTTTTGGGTAATGCCCGATTCAGTTGCGCCATGCTCTCAACATGCACCTGCATCAGGGATGCTGCAGGTTGTTTGCGATCGGTAGCGCACAGGGCGGTAAGGATGTTCTGGCCTGCCAGTCCACTGGGTATATTCACACCATTTTGCAAGTCCCTGATTGCTATCGCACTCTGCGCCCCTTGCATTGAACGCGGTACGTTAGTACTGCCGGCAAACAGTGACGTAGCTGATGTCAGACGACTCGACTTTGATTGATCAAGCTGACGAGTTAGCCAGCCTAGATTATCGGGAAGGCTATTAAGAGAGTTAACACCTCTCTCCATCATTTCTTGCGCTTCAAAATGGGATCGAGTTTCATTCAAGATACCGACAGCGGGCCACACCGCTAACTGAGCTGTGTTGTAAAGCTTGGCAAGTGCCTGCGCACTGGGATGCCAGTAGAGCTGGGTTTGTCCCACGGTGACTGTCCCACTTGCTTCACTGGCATTAAAGCGCATCTCAGGTGGCCGAGCTGCATTGAAATTTTCATCGTCAAGTGGTGACAGGATGGCTAGACCATCAGCTGCCCCGCGCTGAAAAACAATGATCAAGGGGCCAGATGCACGCGCGTTAGATATCCCAGCCGATGTTTGCGCGAGCGCCATCTGGCTGATGCCAGCGACCGGCCCAAGCAAGATATCGGACGCACTCAGGGTTACACCCGCTATGCTCGTTCTTAAAAAATCTCGTCTACTCGCTTTCAGCATGTCGACATTCTCTTTTGCCTAGGCAGGCAAGTTAGTATCGGGTTTGATGGCTTCGCTCTGAAACGATGGTGACCAAGCCAGATAGCCAATCATTTTGCGAGCTTCCCTGACATTGAGTACCGTGTCAGTCGGGTTGATCCCTTGCGCGGCAAGAATGGCTTGCCAGAGATCTGGCCTGGGTTCACCAAGCAGAGCCACATCCCAGTGCGCCATGAGTTGAGCGTAGGATGCGGATCTCGATAAGCCATCGTATGGATTCCAGTCGCCGGTTGACCACCAGTTTTCGGCCAAGCCCTGCACCAGACTAATGCGTTGGCGTAAGTATCCTGCCGATAACAGAGCCGACATCCCGTCAGGTGGACCATCAGGCGACACCCAGCTGTAGATTGCAGGTCCAGCAGCTTCGACGGCCCCCATGATATTTGCTTCGCTTAGGTCAAAAGGCAACCTCACTGCTTGAGCAAAAACTGCAACAAGTCGCATCGGATTGCGTGTTTTTTGTCTCTGCGAAGCGGGGATTTTTAATGCTTCTTTTGCAAGATGCTGATAGATCAGTGCCAGTTGATTGGGCGTCTGTTGGTGTTGAATAAAAAGCTTGATCGTGCTGTCTACCAGGGCTTTCGGAGGATCGTCGCTTATCATGCGTTTGACCAGCTTGGTCATCACATGGCTTGCAGTCGCAGGATGACTTGCACACAGATCCAACACGCGCTGACCATCTTTCATTGACCCGCTGTAAGGGTTGAATTCGTTCGCAAGTACTCGTTTCTGGTAATTATCATGCCAGGCCTCCACATATTTGAAGCGTCCGGTTTTCGGGAGACTTTGGCCGCCACCGATACCTGATCCATCCTCAACCGTCCAGCCAGTGAAGGCGCGTGCGGCCTCGTAGACATCTTGATCAATATAGCCTTGGGGTTTTGCTTGTGCCGCGCCAGGAACACTGCGCCACTCGGCGTAAAGGTCGTTTAGATAAGCACCTCGGCCTAGGGTGTGGAGTTCAAATAATTCACGTGCGTAGTTTTCGTTGGCGTTACCAGCTTTTGAACTTCTGTTGTTCAAGTAAAAGAGCATGCATGGATGGGTGGTTGTCGCTTCAAGAAACTGTCGAAAATTACCAAAAGCGTGGCGCTGAATGACTTCTCGCTCCCAGTGAGGAATAAAGGCTTCAACCCCACCCTCATAACCATTGACTGAAAAATGATCACGCCAGAAACTTATCCATTGGTCTTTCCAGGGGTTTTGGCTTTGGACAGCGTTGAGCAGTGCAGCAGCTTGTGTCTCTTGCCTTGGTCGTCGACGTTCTGGATGAGGCACTGCCTCTTCACGAGCAACATACGAAAACAAGGCTGGCAGGTCAGCGGATAGCAAACTCATGAGTCTGAGTTCATCCAGCGCAGGCCATGTGCGACCGTCGTTGTATCGACCGGCGGGGTAGCGAATTCTCAGAGCGGTCTGGGATAAATCTTTACTCATGTTGGATCGCTTTCCTCACCTCAGTAGAGATTCAGATAGCTTAACAAACATAAAGTTCAGATTTAACTAGTAACCCAGAAGCCGCGTCAAAAAACGAACGCTAAATTACGTCCGCTGAAAGCCAGTGTAAGAATTTTTTGCGACGTCATCGCAAATTTTTCTGTAGTTGGCCATGCCACCTGCGTAAGGCATAAAGACACGAGGTTTGCCTGGTACGTTAGCACCCAGATACCAAGAGTGTTTTGCTTGCGGCAGCAGTGTTGCGTTAGCCGCTACATTGACCTCTTGCACCCAATCATCTGCGGCTTTAGCGGTTGCTTCGATTTTCTGTAAACCTTTGGCTTGCATGTCAGCGATGCAATGAGTAATCCAATCCACGTGTTGCTCGATCGCCACAGGCATGTTGCAAAGAACCGATGGACTACCGGGGCCTGTGATCGTAAACATATTCGGGAACCCTGGTACCTGCAGGCCGAGATAATTGCTGGGGCCGGTCGACCAGACATCTTTTAGAGCGGTATTGTTCTTGCCAGTGATGTTGATGTTGAGCAAAGGCCCAGTCATCGCATCAAAACCCGTCGCAAAAACAATGATGTCAAGTTCGTATTCTTGATCACCGATCTTGATACCTTTGGGCGTAATCGAGTCAATCGGTGTTTTGCGCAAATTCACTATGGAAACATTGTCGCGGTTGTAGGTTTCAAAGTAGTGCGTGTCGACAGGTGGTCGCTTGGTCGCGAAGGGATGATCAATATCGGCCAGAACTTCTGCTTTGGCGGGGTCTTTAACAATGGCACGAATCTTCTCGCAAACGAATTCAGCCATTGTGTCGTTTGAGGCTTTGTTGATCAGGATATCGTCAAAGCAGGCGCGAAACTCGAGACCGCCTTTTTCCCAGGCTTTCTCCATGATGGCGCGGCGCTCTTCTTCGGGTGTGGCGATCGCTGAGCGAGGTACCATCCTGAAGGCGTGACCATTCGTATTGGTATGCATGACGTGACGAATGTCGCTGATTTTCTCTTTGGCGAACTGTTTGAACTGATCGGTTAGCGGGGCGTTTCGTGATGGGATGCTGTAATTGGCGGTGCGTTGAAACACCGTCAAGTGCCCCGCTTGCTCAGCGATGACGGGGATGGCCTGAATGCCGGTCGACCCAGTCCCGATAATACCTACCCGCTTGCCAGTGAAGTCCACGCCTTCATGCGGCCATTGCCCAGTGTGATACCACTTGCCAGCAAATGAATCCAAACCTGCGATTTTTGGAATGTTGGCAGAGGACAGGCAACCCACGGCTGTAATGAAATATTTGGCGATGTAGGTGTCGCCCGAATCAGTGCTGATATGCCAGCGATTGCTCGCCTCATGGTAAGTCGCCGCGGTTACGCGGGTCTTGAACTTGATGTTGGCTTTGAGATCAAATTTCTTTGCCACGTGACCTAAATACTGGCGAATCTCAGCGTGATCGGGATAGCGCTGAGTCCATTCCCACTCTTTGACCAGCTCATCAGAAAAGTAATACTGATAGGAGTGACTTTCGGAGTCGCAACGAGCGCCCGGGTAGCGGTTCCAGTACCAGGTGCCGCCGACCTCGTCTGCGACTTCAATAACTTGCACTGACAGTTTTAATTTATCGCGTAAGGACAATAACTGGTAAAGACCAGAAAACCCAGCTCCGATAATCAGGGCGTCGACTTCGATCGTGCCTGCATTTGAAACGACTTTGTTCTCTGTGGTTGCAGCAATTGACATGGTTAACTCTTGTCTCAAAAAAGGGGTTAATTCCGTAGTTTTTATATTTATTGATAAGCCTATGTTAAAGCAAATCTCACCTGTGTGAAGAGCAATCCAGGGACGTTAGAAGTAAGTCAGATCACAGACACCAGTCGTTGCACTTGAGTGCAAACCCTAGTATTTGACGCCGGTAACAAGTGGGGTGAGACAGATATACTAGGCCGAAGTGCAGTCAAAAGCACAAAAAGATCGGTAAGCGGCATTTCGGCCGTTTGACTGCTTGGATAACTTGGAGACATCAATGAAACTTCGTTCACTTACGCTTGCTCTGGCGAGTGCCTTCGCGATCACGGGCTTTGGTTTGGCGCTTAACGTCTCGCACGCTGAAATTACCAGCGACGTGATTCGTATCGGATTCGCGACAGATATGTCAGGTCTTTATGCTGATACTGATGGCCCGATGGGCGCTGAAGCAATTCGCATGGCCATTGCCGATGCGGGCGGGATGATCGACGGTAAAAAAATCGAGTTACTGGTGCTAGACCATCAAAACAAGCCCGACATCGCCGCCTCGAAGGTGCGCGAATGGTTTGATCAGCAAAAGATTGATGCGTTGATCGGTGGATCGAATTCGGCTGTGACGCTCGCCATGAGTCCAGTTGCGACAGAAAAAAAGAAACCGTTTCTTGCCGTAGGCGCTGGATCCTCAGACATTAGCGGTAAATACTGTACCCCTTACATGATTCACTACGCTTATGACACCACTGCTTTAGCACGCGGCACGGCTACGGCAGTGCTGAAGAACGGCGGTAAAGACTGGTTTTTCATCACGGCCGATTACGCCTTTGGTCATGCACTTGAACGTGACGCTGCCAACGTCGTTAAAGCCGGTGGCGGATCAGTCAAAGGCGCAGTGAGGGTGCCTTTGTCATCGGCTGACTTCTCGTCTTATTTGCTGCAAGCTCAGGGCTCAGGCGCAAAAATCCTTGGCCTGGCGAATGCCGGCGGCGACACCATCAACTCTATTAAGGCTGCGAATGAGTTTGGCGTCGCGAAAACGATGAGTATGGCTGGTCTATTGGTCTACGTAAATGATATCCATGCGCTTGGTTTAGAGGCAACACAGGGCATGTATTTGACGGACTTCTGGTACTGGAACTCAAATGACCAGAACCGTGCTTTCACCAAGCGGTTTCAAGAGAAATTTCCCAAGAATGTACCGAATATGAATCAGATGGGAGATTATTCTGCCGTAAGTACGTATCTGAAGGCGGTCAAAGAAACACATTCGGTCGATACCGAAGTTGTGATGAAGTGGATGAAATCCAACAAGATCAACGACATTTTTGCGACCAACGGTTACATCCGGCCTGAGGATGGCCGGATGATTCATGACATGAAGCTGATGCAGGTGAAAAAGCCTTCAGAGTCGAAAGGCCCCTGGGACTTCTATAACGTCGTCGCTGATCTGAAAGGCGAAGATATTTTCGGAACGCTGGCAGAAAGTGCCTGCCCACTGGTTAAAAAATAAGCAGTGCAGTGCTTGATCAGGCAGAGGGCTGGGAGACCGGTTTTCTGCCTGTTATCTTTTTGAGCCAGTGCTCAAGGTCGTCGATGTAAGTAAAGACGACGGGAATGACCAGAAGGCTCAACATCGTCGAGGTCATCAGACCACCGATCACCGCTATTGCCATGGGTGACCGGAAGCTTGGATCCGAGCCCAGACCCAGCGCGATTGGTAGCATGCCTGCCGTCATGGCTATGGTTGTCATGACAATTGGCCTGGCTCGTTTATGACAGGCATCCACCAAGGCTTCGAATCTCGCCATCCCCTGATGTCTTGCCGTAATAGCGTACTCAACGAGCAGGATCGAATTTTTCGTGACAATTCCCATCAACATTAACAGACCGATTAACGATGGCATTGAAAAGCTCTTGCCCGTGATTAGCAGGGCAATGAAAGCGCCGCCCATTGACAGTGGGAGTGCACCGAGAATCGTGATTGGCTGCATAAAATCGTGAAACAGCAACACGAGAATCATATAGATGCACAACAAAGCAATGAGCATGGCTAGCCCGAAGCTTGCGAACAATGCCGTCATCTCCTGCGCATCACCTAACTGCGCCTGTTTGACCCCTGGTGGCAAGTTGCGCATGGTCGGAAGCGCCATTGCATCGGCGTAGGCTTCGCCCAAGGTTCTGCTCCCAAGCTCAACATCAAGTGAAACGTTGCGACTGCGATTAAGTCGATCAATTTGTGCAGGGCCACTATCGATGGTCATACTGACAACATTGCCAAGCATGACTGGACCGAAACGGCCGGGGACAGTGAGGCGTTTGAGAGCTTCGATATCCGTTCTGGCCGAGTCAGGCAGTTTGACCCTGATCGGGATCTGTCTTTCCGATAAATTCAGCTTGGGCAAACTGACATCGTAGTCACCACTAGTGGCAATACGGACGGTTTCAGCAATGCTTTGCGCTGTCACACCAAGATCTGCAGCGCGCGCAAAATCAGGTCTGATGATGATTTCAGGTCTGACCAGGCTGGCGGAAGAAAGGACGTTACCAATGCCTTTTAATGTGCGAAGTTCTCGTTCAAGCGACTGGGCTGCAGTACCGAGGGCGACGGGGTCCTCGCTTTGCAAAACGATTTGCATTTTGACGCCGATATCCTGCGCGCCGACCGTGACTCTCACGCCCGGCTCGTTGGCTAGCAGGTTACGGATCTTGCCTTCAACTTGTTGCTGGTTGTCTCGCCGATCGTCGCGGTGTGTGAGGATGAGGGTCAGTGCCGCCTTGCGGACTTCTGGCGCGGTACCAACGGCAAAGGCATCCCCCGAAACGCCTGCACCGACAGAGCTGAATACACTTTTGACGTCAGGTAGTTGCTCAAGCTTAACCCGAGCCCGTTCAGCGGCTTGCAAGGTGTCCTTTAACGTGCTGCCCGGGGCCCGCTCGATATTTACCATGGTCTGGGCACGATCAGCTGCCGGTACAAAACCCGTCGGTAGCAGTGGCACGAGAGAAATTGACCCGATAAAGAACAAGGTGGCTGAAATCATCGTTATTAAACGATGAGTCAAACACCAGTTTACGAGCTTGAGGTAAATGACCATCACTTTGCTATCAGCCTGCACTTCAGCTTGACCCGACTTAGTGGGTTTAAGCAGATAGGCTGACATCATGGGTGTCAGCAGACGAGCTACAACCAATGAGGCAAAGATAGCAACGACAGCTGTCCAGCCGAATTGTTTAAAAAATTTGCCGGGGATGCCTGCCATAAAAGCAGTGGGTAAAAAGACAGCAATAAGAGCAAACGTGGTGGCAATGACAGCCATGCCGATCTCGTCGGCGGCTTCCATGGCTGCCTGAAACGGCTTTTTACCCATGCGCAAATGCCGTTCGATGTTTTCAACCTCAACAATGGCGTCATCTACCAGGATACCGACGACGAGCGCCAGCGAAAGCAGAGTTACGGTATTGAGCGTGAAACCAAAGAGATACATCCCCAAAAAGGCTGGCACGACTGAGAGCGGCAGCGCAGCAGCTGATACGACGGTCGCTCGCCAGTCACGCAAAAACCACCAGACTACCAGGACAGCAAGAATCGCACCTTCGTAAAGCAGGTGCATGGATCCCCTGAAATTTTCTTCTGTCTGCGCAACATTATCAATTTCTTCTTTGATCGCGATTTCAGGTCGAGCCTGTTTTAGTTGATCGATCACTTGCCGGACGTTTTTTGCCAGCGCAACTTCGTTGGCCCCTTTGCTGCGCATGATTTCGAAAGCAACCACAGAGCGCCCGTTCATGAGGGCAATAGACCTTCGCTCTGCAGTCGAGTCTGTGATGGTCGCTATCTGATCTAGCCTGATTCGGCGACCATCGCTTAACGACAGATCAAGTTTGTCCAAATCAGTAGCTACTTTGGCAGTTGCGATGGTTCTGACCGCTTGCTCGGCACCGCCAATGTCGCCACGGCCCCCCGGCGCCTCTTGCTGGATTTGGCGAAGTCGACGTGAAACCTCTGCGGCCGTCACGTCGAGCGCAGACATTTTTTGAGGGTCTAGCTCTACTCTGATTTCTCTGGTGAGCCCGCCTAACCTTTTTACTCGACCGACTCCGTTCGTTGACAGCAACTGTTTGCTTACGGTGTTATCGATGTACCAAGAGAGTGCTTCTTCGTCTAACTGGTCAGAGCTGACCGAGTAGGTCAGAAGTGGTTTGCCTGCAGTGGTGGTTCGAAGAACGGTTGGGTCCCTGACATCACCGGGTAGTTCGGCCCGCACTCTGCTGACTGCGTCGCGGACATCATTGACAGCTTCCATCGTGTCTTTCTCGAGCACGAATTCGACTGTGATACTGACTGTGCCTTCGAGAATCTTCGTGCGCAGGTTTTTGATGCCCTGCAGGGTCGCAATTGAGTTTTCAAGTTTGCGAGCCACTTCAGTTTCGAGCGTGGCAGGTGCAGCCCCTGCAAGATTGGCCTCGACGGTGACTGTGGGGAGTTCAATGTCGGGAAAATCTTGTATCCCTTCCGCCTTGAACGCGAGCAAACCTGCTATTGATAGCAGCACGAACAGCAGGATTGCCGGAATCGGATGCTTGATTGAAAAGGCAGAAAAATTCATCAACGGTCCTACTTTTTGCTGGAGACAGGCGACGGTTGCTTCGACTCACCTGTATCGATCGCAACAAGATCCCCGTTGGATAGAAATCCTGCGCCGGCCTCAGCGACAAGATCTTCGGCGGTAAGGCCTTCTATGATCTCTACCCGTTTCTCGATACGTGTCCCTAATTTCACTTTAAGTTGCACAACACGATTGTCAGTGCCTACTTTGAACACATAGGTAAATCCATCCCTCACGACCACTGACTCTTGCGGGAGGGTCAGCCCGGTCGTTTGACCCAGATCGAATTTTCCGGAGGCAAACATACCAGCGCGAAGCGAGAAATCGTCGTTGCTCATACTGGGCAAGTCCACATAGACAATAGCGGTTCGACTTTGTGTATCGACCGTGGGGGCGACCACTCGAACCGTACCCGTTACCGGATTTTGTCCTTTGGCTAAACTTGCCGGATACACCAGCACTTTGGTCGAAGGTTTGATACGCGCCAGCTCTTCCGCTGTTACTTCAGCACGCCATTCAAGTCTGCCCTGACGAATCATTTTGAATAGCTCGGTTCCCGCGGGTATCACGGCCCCCACCGTAGCTTGGCGTGCGGAAATGATGCCATCATCTGGTGCTCTAACTTGCGTATTGCGCAAGCGCAACTCCTGGACGCTAACCTGGGCTTTAGCCGCTTCGAGTCTCGCCCTCGCGGTTTGCTCAGCTGTTAGATATTGATTGATTTGCTGAGCGGATAGCGCCCCTGAGTCTTTAAGATTGCGGGCTCGTGCAGCGTTAGCCTGCGCGTCAGACAAAGCCGCAGCGGCTTCTGCGGCCTGGGCCTTCATGACTGCTAAATCGGCATTGACCGTATCAACAGAGAACGACGCGAGAAGCTGCCCTCGTTTGACACGATCACCGACGTTGACGAGGACGTCAGCCATGCGCAGGCCGCCCACTTCGGTGCCGATTGACGCGTCTTGCCACGCGGTGATGCTGCCGTTAGCTGTCAACGTCGCTTCGATCTTTGAGGCAGCTGGCCTTGTGACTGTGATCGTCAGACCCGGCTTTGCTGTGCTGACTGGCTCAGATCGAAGCGTGGCTGAAAGCAACATTACGCACGCCGCAATCACTGACATTAATAAACTATGTCTCATTACTTCTTACCTTTTTGATCGGTTTCCTGTAAGAACTCACTGGGTGCTTGCGCGAGTTCAGCTGCTTGCCAACCACCGCCCACTGCACGATAAAGTGCAATCCATGCATTGACGTGGTCACGTCTGACGCTCATTAAAATGTTGTCGGCATTAAAAGACAGTCGTCTGGTTTCTTCCAGATCCAAGACACTGGCTAAACCGAAGTTGTATTTTTGCTCGGCAGCATGCAGTGCGACGTGATAGCCTTCCGATGCAATCAGCGCGTCGTCGTCTCTTGCGCGAAGACTATCGAGGCTAACCAAAGCTTGTTCGACCTCTCGTACAGCCAGGCGAACTTGAGAGCGGTATTTGGTCTCTGCGGTTTGGTAGGCTACCCAGGCTGTATCTTCGTTAGCAGCTCGTCGCCCAGCATCAAAGAGTGGCAAACTCAGGGATGGTCCAATTGACCAGGTGCCACCATTAAGCGAAAACTCACTTGAGCTGAAATTAAAGGGACCAACATTGCCAGTCAAAGCCAGGCGTGGCAGTCTCTCGGCAATCCGCACACCAATGTCCGCGCTTGCTGCTGCCAGTTGTTGCTCGGCTGAGGCAACGTCGGGCCGTTGGGACAGGACTTGCGCAGGTAGCTGCCTCACTTCAAAATCGACTGGCTGAGGCAACTGGCCTGAATTGCTGGCAAGCTTCAGCCGCAGATCTGCTTCGGGTATGCCCGTCAGTGCAACCAGTGCTTTTACGGTTAGATCACATTCGGCTTTCTGAGCGACGGCACGTCCTGCGCCCTCAGCTGCACTGGCTCGGGCAAGCGCTGCGTTGGCAGGTGATTGAAATCCCGTTGAGGCGAGTTGATCGGTTAATTTTGCAGTCGCTTCGCGGGATTTAGCATCGCGCTCTGCCAAGGTTTGCATCTGTTCGCAGGCTCGATAATTAGTGTAATGATTTGCAGTATCAGCTGCGAGCGAAATACGTGCGCTGTGCCAATTAAAGACTTCTGATGTGAGGCGCGCTTGTGCAGCTTGTGCATTGCGTTTTAAAGCACCAAATAGATCGAGCTCCCAGGTGGCTTGCGCTTGAGCCTGACTGGTGGTGCCGAGCATGATTGAATTGATGATGGTCGTGCCTCTGCTTACTAACCCCTGTGCAGATAGATCGGGTAATGCTGCAGCGTTGCTTGATACTAAAAGTGCTCTGGCCTGAGCAATTCGCAGTGCTGCGTCCGCCATGGTGCTGCTTTGCACTTGTGCCTTGTCGATTAGTTCCAGAAGCAGCGGATCGTTAAATTGATCCCACCAGACATTCAATCCACGTAAGCTTGCACCGTGCGGTTGTGCCGCAGTCCAGTGATCCGCTAAATCAGGTACGGCTGTCGCTTGCTTGGGATCAAAGTCGGGTCCGACGGTAATGCAACCTGTAAGACCGACAAGCAGTGCGACACTAACAATTGACCCCCATATTTTTCTGCTGCGCAGATCAGACAGCCGGGTCAAACTATGCCCCCATTTTGTCAGCAAGGTCCTCGATATCGCGGGCGATGACATCCCAAGCCCTGTCCGCTTTCAGGTCGGTTGTCTGATCATCAGCGTGCTCAGTGGGCCGCGCAAAAAATGCGGTCCGTAAACCAACAGCTTGTGCTGCAGCGAGGTCGTAATTGTGAGCTGCGCACATCATGACCTCATCTGGTGACAAGTCGAGAATCTCGCACGCGCCCAAGTAAGTTTGCGGCTGAGGTTTGTAGCCTTTGAAAAGTTCAGTGGACAGGATGACATCCCAGTCTGTGCCACTGAACTTGGCCAGATTAGTAAGCAGCGCGACATTGCCGTTGGATAAAGGTCCGATGATGAATTTCTTTTTGAGTCTTGCGAGGCCAGGTGCCGAATCGGGCCAAGGGGTTAGGCGATGCCAGACTTTATTGATGTGTACGCGTTGCGCTTCGGTCAAGTGTTCGAGACCGAATTGCGGGATTAAAAATTCGAGTGATTCGCGATGCAGGATGTCGAGCTTTGTATAGGGCCTGTTGCCACTACGGACGACTTCCATTTGGGGTTGATAACGACCTCGCCACGCAACCGCAAAAGCGTGCCAGTCAATGTGGACGTCGTTGGCGTTACCCCATTCGGTGAGGTCGCGTGTGATGCCGCCACGCCAGTCAACCACGCTGCCAAACGTATCGAATACCATTGCTTTAATCTGTGCGGGACGAAACGCCATTTATATAGACCTCAAATCTAGTTGCTTTCGAGTCAAGTTAGCATATTTGTGTGTTTCAGAGTAAAACACAAAGTTTGTGACGCAACCCCTTCCGAATTCACTGATGTCCATGAAAAAGAACTGGAGACTGGCCTGTCTCGTCGCTGCAATCGTTGCCGTGTTGTCGGGTTGTACGGTCAGCCCTGCTGATATACACGCAACCAACGTGACTGAGTCAGTCATCGCCGGCAAGCTGCATCGTTTTGCGCAATCGACGACGCGGCCTCAGCACGAATTGCCGGCAACTATTTTTTATGTTGGCGCACATCCTGACGATATCGAGTTATTTATGGGCGTTCAGGTCCTGCAGGATTTTGTGCAGCAGCCCAACGCCAAGAAGGTCTTTATTGTGACGACGGCTGGCGATGCAGGGCTTGGGGTAGGTAATGGTGATTCCGATAGTCCATACTGGATTGCGCGACGACTGGGTCATGAGCGCGCCGTTTTGTTCATGGTTAGCATGACCGGGATCAACGCACCCTCGCTGAAAGTAGAAACACAATTAGTTGGTAAACATCGGCTCGAGCGCCGGACCTTCGGTCCCAACATCGTCATGTACGATCTGAACTTGCCGGATGGCGGCAAGCAAGGCGCAGGGTTTGCCTTGACAGGCAACCAAAGCCTCAGCAAGCTTATGGACGGGTCTGCTGCGTTTATAGAAGCCATTGATCGCAGCAATCGCTATACGCTTGATGAACTTCAAGCAACCCTCGGTGAGATCGTATCGATCGAGTCCAAAGACGCTAGCTGGGTACGACTTAATCTGAGCGAAGACAGGGATTTGTGGAATCCCGGCGATCATCCTGACCACATCTCAACTTCGCTGTTGTTGCAACAAGTCGCTCATCCGGCTGAGCCGGTGTGTTTTCAGCAAATTCGCTTTGCTACCTACGCAAACACCAGTAAAGAGCAAAATGTCACGAATGACGAGTTGATGGTTCACGCGGCGACGTGGGGGGCGATAAATATTGGACGCGCCGAGGGGCATCAACGAACAACTTGGGGTGCTGCGCACAACGCCTGGTTGGGTAAGGTGTACCCAACCGCTACCACCAGCAGCGGAACGGCTTGTTTGCCCTGATCGGGCAGTCCATGCCCACCATGAATTAAACTTACGTATTCATATATTTTCACTTAACCCAAACACCTTGTCTAAGGCGACTTCAGTGGCAACTTTTCAATATCCCGGCGTTCGTTTTTTACACTCACCTGGTCCAACTTTCGTCCCTAAGGCGGTTCTTGACGCTATGTCAAACCAGCCCATGGATACGAGCGATCCCCGCGGCGAAGAGGCTATTCAGATCTGTGAGCAGGGCATCCGTAAATTGTTGAACGCTAAAAGCGCCGATATCTTTTTATACGGCGCCAACGGGCATGGTGCCTGGGAGGCAGCGAACGTCAATATTGCCGGGCCTGGCCAGACCGTGCTGGTGATCGGAACTGGGCACTTCTCTGAGTCGTGGGCTGTAATGGCAGAGGGCGTGGGCATCAAAGTTGTGCGCACACCCTATCGCGTGGGCTACACCATGGATATCGATGCCATCGAACAGGCGCTGAAGGCAGATTCGAATCATGAGATCGTCGCCGTTTTTGCCGTTCACACCGACACTGCTAGTTCAACGACCAACGATATCGCGCTGGTTCGTCAGGTTTTAGATCACACGAAACATCCAGCGCTGTTGGTCGTGGATGTGGTCGCTTCTTTCATGACAACCCCTTTTTCAATGGAGGCGGTTGGCGCTAACGTCGTGGTCGGTGCAACGCAGAAGGGTCTGATGACCGCGCCCGGACTAGCGTTCTGTGCTGTTGACGAACGCGCGATGAAGGTATCTGAAGCCAATCCCATGCCCCGGTTCTACTGGGATTGGGTCAAGCGCAGAAGCACACAGGGTTACGGCAAGTTCTGCGGCACACCCCCTCAGAATTTGATACTGGGTTTGGAAGCATCGCTGAGTCTTATTGATCAGGAAGGGCCCGAGAATGTGTTTGCCAGACATCGCCGTCTTTCGCAGGCCGTGCAAGCAGCTGTTTCCTGTTGGTCGCAAGCAGGCACAATGGATTTTGTTTGCAAAGTGCCCGAGGCAAGATCCGCAGCGGTAACGGCAATTCAGGTATCACCTGATATAGACCCAGAAGCAATCCGTAAAATTGCCCGCAGTGATTTCAATGTGGCGCTGGCTGGCGGATTGGGCCCCTTTGCGGGTAAGGTTTTCCGTATCGGTCATCTCGGAAGTTTGAATGAGCCAATGATTCTCGGCTGTCTGGCCGGTGTCGAGGCTACCTTTCACCGGATGGGGATCAAGTTCACTGCAGGTGGAGTAAACGCGGCGATTGAGGCTTTGTCTTGACGCGCTGCAGGACTATTTATTCTGTTGGAAGCGGTTGCGGAGTTCAGTGACGTGGCACTGAGAGCAACTATCTATAAAGCAAACTTGCACGTTGCCAATCAGGATCTGCACCATTACGCCAGCCACTCTGTAGTACTGGCGAAACACCCCTCTGAGACCACTGAGCGCATGATGGTGCGTTTAGTTGCCTTTGCCTTAAATGCGACAGAAGACCTGGTCTTTACAAAGGGACTAAGCGAGGTGGATGAGCCGGATATCTGGTTGAAGGATCTGACCGGATCGATTCAGTTGTGGATCGACGTTGGGCAGCCTGACGACAGGCGGATTTTGAAGGCATGCGGCAGAGCTGATCAGGTGAAAGTGTATTGCTATGCCAGGCAAGTTACCAAGCTCTGGTGGGAGCCGATTGCTAACAAACTCGAGCGGGCAAAAAATTTGACAGTGATCGCGTTTCCCTCAGAGCAAACCAAAGCTCTGGATGCTTTAGTTGCCTCAAGCATGGATATCAATGTCAACGTGCAGGACGGATCAATATTTGTTTCCAGCAACCAAGGCGAGGTGACCATCGATCCTTTGCTTTTGCGGCCCGATCGTTAAGTCCTCACAATTTATCGCTCCACCTTATTCGACGATTTTGGCTGCGCTACGCAATTGCTGAGCGTATTCCATGCGCATCTTCTGGGCCCATTCATTGCTCAATTGGTTTTTACTCTCTTCAAACGATGGTGCCTTGAAGGGGCGCTTGTCTTCAACTCTTACTATGTTCCATCCGGCTGGGGTCTGAATGGGACTCGCAGCCACCCCTCCTTTTGGCAGATTGACAATGACATTGCCGATCGCTGGAATGATCTGAGTCGACAGGACCCAATCCAGAGCCCCAGCTGTCTGTTTGCTGGGATCGATGGACTTTTCTTTGGCTAGTGTGGGGAACACATCTGTTTTTGACTTGTTAATTTGAGCCAATAGGCTCTTGGCTTCTGCCTCGGTAGCGACAGTAATTAATCTGAGTTTGTACTGCTGTGCATCTGCCAGTTCTTTCACTTGCCGGTCGTAGAAACCACGTAAATCAGACTCAGTGGCGGGATGTTGGTTCAGGTAATCGATCACTGCCAGATCGATAAGAAAGTTCTGTTTTAACTGGGCAAACTGCTGCTGCGCAGTGGGAGTCTTATCAAGGTTCAGCCTGATTGCCTCTTGGGCCACCACTTCTCGACCTATTAGTTCGTTTTTTATCGCTTGGCGTAACTCTGGTGAGTCTTTCTGCCCTTGCTTCTGACTGGCTTGAACACTTTGATCAAGCAATGACTGAGGGATCGCAGTGCCATTGACCGTTGCGATGACTCCGTTGGGAAGGTCGCCACCGGCGCTAGCTACCGAGGCGGACAGCGTCGCAAAAGTCAAGAATAAAACACGGAGGGTCTGAGAAGCAGAATTCATAAAAACCTATATAAAACAGTAAGTTAACTTTTTTCCTGATTAGTCTGGAACGAAATTCGGGTGCTCACATGACCGCAGACTTGCCCCCATCAAGGTTGATGCTGCTACCCGAGACATAGCTGGCTGCTTCTGAGGCTAAAAATGCGACGACATTTGCGACTTCGTCGGCGCGACCAACCCGCCCCAGAGGGATGTCAGCCGTGAGTTTATCGTACAGTTGTTCGACAGGTATCCCCAGTTTCGCAGCTTTTCGTTCGTGCTGACCGGCCTCAATCAGGCCGATGCAGACCGAGTTAACAAGGATGTTGTTCGGGGCAAATTCTCTGGATAGAGCTTTGGTCATCGCTAAACCTGCCGCTCGCGTGACCGTGGTTGGCATTGATTTTGCGGCTGGCTGTTTGGCGCCGATATTTGTGACATTAATGATGCGCCCCCAGTTGTGTTGCTTCATGTGGGGGATAGCTAGACGAGACAGGCGAATGGCGGCAAACAGTTTTAGATCGAAATCAGCTTGCCATCCTTCATCTGTGATGGACTCGAACTCACCCGTGGCAGAGGTTCCTGCATTGTTGACCAGAATATCGATACGCCCATAGGTGGCAATTGTTTTGTTAATCAAGTTGGTGCAGTCCGCGTCCTTACTGACATCGGCTTGAACAGTGGTGACTTGCCCACCAGTTGCGCGGATTTCGCTAGCGACTAGATCCAGCAAATCCTTGCCACGCGCCGCAATCACGACGTGCGCGCCTTCTTCGGCGAGTTTGATTGCGCAGGCTTTACCAATGCCCTGTGTACCGCCGGTAACCAAGGCAACTCGTCCGTCAATATCCAGATTCATCATGCTCTCCCGTTATCATTGTGCTAGCTGGTTGTAACCTGACTCAGTACCGCGCCTTTCGAGCGAACTCACTTAAAACAGGGTAAAACCTTAATGTAGATTAAAAAATACTGTCGCAACGAGATGGATACACAAATCGTGTGCCATCGCAATATTTGAATGAACGAGTGAGATATGTCGGATTCCTTAGTTTTACAGAAGACCATTGATTTATTGACGACCCTTGTCGGGTTTGACACCACCAGTCGCGAGTCCAATCTCGGTTTGATTGAGTTTGTACGTGATCATTTGAACCACTTGGGTGTAGATGCCCGATTGTCCTACGACGCACAACGACGCAAAGCCAATCTATTTGCCACAATTGGCCGCACTGACGTCGCTGGTATCGTGCTTTGTGGTCACACTGACGTGGTGCCGGTCGATGGTCAGGCCTGGGATACTGATCCGTTTAAAGCGCACATCGCCGATGGCAAAATCTTTGGCCGGGGTGCAGTAGACATGAAAGGCTTTATTGCGGCAACGCTTGCCATGACGCCAGCTTATTTGGCGTCAACGCTGCAGCAACCTATGCATATCGGCCTGACGTACGACGAAGAAGTCGGTTGCATCGGTGTTCAGACTTTGATCAAGGATTTGAAATCAGCCAATATCCAGCCCGCAGGTTGTTTTGTCGGTGAGCCCACGATGATGCAAGTCATGACGGGGCATAAAGGGATGCGCGTCACGCGTTGCAAGGTTCGCGGGCTAGAAGCACATTCGTCGATGGCACCAGAGGCTGTCAACGCGATTGAATACGCGGCGAAATTGATTGGCGAGATTCGAAGTCTGTCAGAACAACTGCGTGCCGAAGGTCCGTTTGATCATGACTTCAAAACCCCGCACACGACACTTCAGACTGGCTTGATTCAAGGGGGCGCAGCGCCCAATATTGTCGCTAAAGATTGCGAGTTTGTTTTCGACTGCCGTGCCTTGCCGGGCGCTAATTCAGATGAGTTGATTGGCAAAATTCAGGCGCACGCTGAGAAACTAAAAACCGAGATGCGCAAGATCTATGCACAATCCGACATTACTTTTGAAACTATCGCAAATGCGGTCCCGCTAGACACACCAGCGGATTCGAAGATCTCTTATTTAGGGACTGCGCTGGCCCGTAACAATTTGCTTGGCCGTGTGTCGTTTGCGACTGATGGCGGATGGCTGCAAAATGCAGGTATCCCTTGTGTAGTAGTCGGCCCTGGCGATATCGCTGTTGCGCATAAGCCTAACGAGTACATTGAAATCAGTCAGCTTGAACAATGCCTTGGCTTTCTGGATCGACTGCGTGTCCGCATGACGGAAGAGATTTTGTTATGACGCGAACACAATCGGCTCCCTTGGCGAAACTCTTTGAGCAAAATGAACGCTGGGCTCGGGCCGTGACAGAGAATGATCCTGAGTATTTTCAGCGGCTGGTGAATCAACAGAATCCGGAATATCTCTGGATAGGGTGCTCGGATTCTCGCGTACCGGCGAATCAGATTATCGGTTTGGCGCCGGGCGAAGTCTTTGTACATCGCAATATTGCCAACATGGTTGTGCACACTGACTTCAATGTATTGTCAGTCCTGCAATTCGCGATCGACCAGTTGCACGTCAAGCACATTATGGTTGTGGGGCATTATGGTTGCTCTGGGGTGAATGCCGCGCTACGCAATCTGCGCGTTGGGTTGGCAGATAACTGGATACGCCATATCAAGGACGTCCACGAAAAGCATCAGCACACGCTGGATTGTCTTGGGAGTGATCAGGAAAAATTCGATCGCCTTTGTGAGCTCAATGTCATGGAGCAAGTATTTAACGTCTGTCAGACTACGAGCGTTCAAGATGCCTGGGCGCGCGGGCAGACCTTGACTGTGCACGGCTGTGTCTATGGCTTGAAGGATGGTTTGCTCACCGATCTTGATATGAATATTTCAAATCTTGCAGAAATGCGAGACCGGCAGAAGGTTTTAGCTGAAAGCTAAATACCTGTTGACCTGCCTAACGAGAGATCCTTTCTTAGGTCGTCTCTGGTTGAGAATAGCGTTTTAGGGCGCTTTCGAAGCGCTCAACAGACTGGGCGCCTTCAACCAGATATTTGTCATTGAATATCACAGCAGGGACAGCGCTGATCCCTGCTGTTGCATAAAAATGCTCAGCAGCTCTAACTTGCTCTGCGAACTCATCCGTTGCCAGAATCTGTCTGGCTCGCTCAGGATCAAGTCTTGCCCGTTCGATTGCGTCGAGCAAGTTGTTCTGTTCATCAAGACTGACCGCTAGGGTAAAGTAAGTGGCCAATAATTCTTTCTTCAGGCGATGCTGAGCCTCGCCGTCTTCGCTAAGCGTGCCAGCCCAGTGCAATAGCCGGTGAGCATTGAAGGTGTTGTAAACGCGCTTTCTGCCTTTTGGATGAAAGGCAAAGCCAACCGCGGCTCCACTGGCGAAGATTCGTACTTGGTTTTTTTCCAGCTGTTCGGGGGAATAGCCGTACTTACCGTGCAAATGCTCAGCTACGTCCTGACCACCTACTGGCATATGGGGATTTAGTTCAAATGGATGGAAACGTAGATCAACTTTTACATCCTTGCCTATATTTGCAATGGCCTTTTCCAGGCTTGCTAAGCCAACGGCGCACCAGGGGCAGGCCACATCTGAAACAAAATCAATTTTGATTGTTTGGCTCATGGTTGTCTCGTCTGTAATGTGACTGGCGATCGGAGTCGTCTCTGCTGTAGCATACCCGAAACAAGACCAGAGGCGGGGGATTCAGATGCCAAGTCGGAGACAATTTATCAGAGCGATCGGGGTGGCAGGAGCTGCGTCGAGCTGGGGGCCTGCATGGTCCGCTGGTCATGCGGAGGCTATCAGTGCTGAGATGACGGTGCTGAGCCAGTATATGAGTGCAGCAGCCACCCAGTTATTGCCTCGTGAGGTGGTTGAGCAGGCCAAATTTCATATTCTTGACACGTTTGCGGCCATGGTGTCAGGGTCTAAGTTGGCACCGGGTCTTGCTGCGCTGAGCTTTATAAAAGCCAGGTCAGCCAAGGGGTCGCGCGGCTTAAGGACAGTCATCGGTTCGTCACTGCAAGCAAGCGCGAGTGAAGCTGCGCTCGCGAATGGCGTGATGGCACACTCAGATGAAACCGATGATTCACACAATCGGTCGCGCACACACCCCGGCTGCGCCGTTGTCCCTGCGGCGCTTGCTGCAGGGCAGGAGTTCGCAGTTGATGGAACTCAATTTTTGCGAGCTGTCACACTCGGCTACGACATCGGCACGCGCGTGGTGATGGCGATGGGAGGCCCCACGTTCAGTTACGAAAGTCATAAAAGCTCTCACGCCATAGGCGGTGTTTTTGGTGCAGCAGCAGCTGCCGCTTCGACTGTTGAATTGTCTGCCCAGAAAATGCGCTGGGTCCTTGATTACACCTGTCAGCAGTCTTCAGGGATTGCAGTCTGGCGACGTGATACCGACCACATTGAAAAAGCGTTTACGTTTGCGGGTATGCCCGCGAGTAATGGCGTTCGCTCGGCTTTTTTGGTTAAAAACGGTTGGACTGGGGTCGATGATGTGTTTAGCGGCGTTGATAATTTCTTTGAGGCCTATGCGCCCAACGCCGATAAGACCAGGCTAGTTGACCAATTAGGGCAAAGGTTCGAGATCACGCAGACCGATATCAAGAAGTGGACAGTGGGTTCTCCCATACAAGGTCCTCTCGATGCGATGCAAAACATAATGAAGCAGCATTCTTTTTCGGCAGATCAAGTTAAATCCGTGGTTGTTCGTCTGGGTCCTGATGCTGCCGCCGTCGTTGATAATCGAGAGATTCCCGACATTTGTTTGCAGCATATGGCAGCGGTCATGTTGCTCGATAAAACCGTTTCGTTTCAAGCCGCGCACGATGTTGCGCGGATGGCTGATCCTAAAACCTTGGAAGCGCGGCAGAAAATAAAATTGATTAAGGACGATGCACTCACTGCGTTTTTACCAGTACGAGTTGCCATCGTTGAGATTGAATTGATAGACGGGCAACGATGGGTAGAACGGGTAGACGCGGTGCGCGGTACTCCCCGAAATCCCATGACAAAATCTGAAGTTATCGATAAGTGTGTGGATCTGATTCAGCCAGTGTTGGGCGATCATCAAACGCAGCAATTGGTAGAGACGATTTTTTCGCTCGAACAAGTTTCGGATATCCGGGTGTTGGGACCCATGCTAATGACAGGAGCATCGCGATGAATTTAGTGACGACCGCATTTGAAACCAAGTTCGTGAACACAGAGCTATTACGAATCGAATATCGCGAATGGAATCCGGATGGAACTAAAACCGTTGTGCTCGTGCACGGATGGCCAGATTCTGCGCGGTGCTGGGATACGGTTGTACCGAGTTTGATCGCTGCTGGTTATCGGGTGTTAGCGCCCTCGGTGCGCGGTTTTGGAGGCACACGATTTTTATCGGATCAGACGCCGCGTAGCGGGCAACTGTCTGTCCTGGGTATCGATCTATTGGGATTTATTGACGCCTTGCGTCTGGTCAAGCCCGTGCTTGCAGGACATGATTGGGGGGCGCGGTCTGTCGCCAATGCCTGTGGGCTGAGGCCCGGTGTCGCCTCACATCTGGTGATGATGTCGGTAGGTTATGGCACAAATTCTGCCGACCAAGCACTATCGTACCTGCAGGTACGGAATTATTGGTATCACTGGTTTATGGCAACCCCTCGTGGCGAACGGACAGTCAGGGAGGACAGGAAAAACTTTACCCGACAAATGTGGGATACCTGGTCCCCGCCTGGCTGGTTCACCGAAGAGGAGTTTGATCAGACGGTCAAAGCTTTTGATAACCCCGACTGGGCTGATATTGTCTTGCATTCCTATCGGCAGCGCTGGGGGCATGCGCCTGCTTATCCTGAATATGCCGAGTTCGATACCAAATTAAATCCCGCACCAGTATTGGATGTGCCGATGCTGGCCATCCATGGTGCAGAAGATTATTGCAATCATCCAGATGGATCGTTAGGTAAAGAAAAATTCTTTACGCATGGCTATAAACGGGTCTTGATCGAAGGGGTTGGACACTTCCCCCAACGAGAAGCTGGAGATCGTGTCGGGCGTGAGATTGTGGAGTTTTGCGCCGAGTGACTGAACGACCACGAGGGTAACGATAACCAGTTGTAGATCGTTCAGTTGTGGTCAAGCGAGCCTAGGCTAGCGCCATTTCAAGCACTCTCGCAACGTGCATAGCGTTCACCTTTGCGCCGTCATGAATTTGATGGCGGCAGCTGGTGCCGTCAGCAATGACGAGCGCGCTTGCGTCTCGTTTACGCAAGGCAGGCAGCAACGAAAGCTCTGCCATCGCCATTGATGCTTCATAGTGCTCGGCTTCATAGCCAAAACTACCAGCCATGCCACAGCACGAAGACTCGACCGTGTTCACCGTTAATTCAGGTATCCAGCCAAGGACAGTTTGCACAGGGGTCAGGGCATCGAACGCTTTCTGATGGCAATGGCCATGCAAGAGGCCTTGGGTGTGCGCTGCAATTGGCTTGAGCGTCAAGTTTAGGTGACCTGTCTTTTGCTCGTGCACCAAAAACTCTTCAAACAAAAACGCCAGATCCGCTAATTTCTTCGCTTCGTCGCCATAGCCATATTGCAAAAACTCATCACGCAAGGAAAGTAAGCAAGATGGTTCCAGTCCAACAATCGCGACACCTCGATCCACAAAAGGTTTAAAGGTATCGAGCAGACGTCGGGCTTCCTGTTTGGCCTCTGTCACTAAGCCGGCCGCTAAAAACGTACGGCCGCAACAAACTCCGCGCTCACCTTCGGGTTTTGGCAGGTGGACATGGTAACCAGCCGCTTGCAGCACGCGCATTGCGGCTAGTGCGTTTTCTGGCTCAAGATGATTATTGAAGGTATCAACGAACAGAACAACTTCACGCTGACCGACGGAAGGCCCTGAAAGCTGGGTCGTAGAAGACAAAAATGAGGTCTTGAATACCGGCAATGATCGCTCAGTAGACAAACCTAGCCAGCGTTTGACCAGCGGTGAAATTACAGGCAATTTCTCGGCAAGATTGAGTACCACAGAAAATCGTGACGCTAAGTTTGCGTAACGGGGTAAATTCGCCACCAGCTTGTCTCTCAGGCTGGTGCCATGTTTATCAGCCCAAGCAGCACGAGCCTCGATTTTCATCTTGGCCATGTCCACACCAGTCGGACAGTCACGTTTACACCCTTTGCACGAGACGCATAAATCAAGGGTGTCTTTGACGACGGGATCAGCAAGCCCTTCGCTACCCAGTTGCCCTGATAAGGCCAGACGCAAGGTATTCGCTCTGCCCCGGGTGACGTGTTGCTCGTCGCGCGTTACCCGATAGCTAGGGCACATGGTGCCTGCATCGAATTTTCTGCAATGCCCGTTGTTGTTGCACATCTCAACGGCTTTGGCTAAGCCGTGGCTGAGGTCATCTCCAGTGCCCGGTGCCGACTCAAGACCTGTAAGCGCATCACGCTTGACGTTCCAGTCAGACCAGTCGAGTTTAGGCTTAAGCGGTAACTCTTGATAGCCAGGCGGAAATCTGAAATTACTTGAATCGTCCATCTTAGGTGGACGAATCATCTTGTCTGGATTGAAGCGGTTATCGGGATCAAATAGCACCTTGATCTCTGCAAAGGCTTGATTAATTCTGGGTCCATATTGCCATGACACCCATTCGCCTCGGCATAAGCCGTCGCCATGTTCGCCCGAATAGGCGCCCTTGTATTCTCTTACCATCGCCGACGCTTCTTCTGCGATCGCCCGCATTTTGATGGCACCGTCACGCCGCATATCGAGGATGGGTCGCACGTGAAGCGTACCGACACTCGCGTGCGCGTACCAGGTACCTTCAGTACCATGGCGGTGAAAGACGTCCGTCAGTCGGCTGGTATAGTCGGCCAGATGTTCAAGCGGGACTGCGCAGTCTTCAATGAACGAGACTGGTTTGCCATCGCCTTTCATGCTCATCATGATGTTAAGACCGGCTTTTCTGACATCCCATAAAGCTTTTTGCGCAGCCGCTTCAGGGATGGCAACGACTGAATCAGGTAAGCCAAGGTCACCCATCAGCTCGACTAATTTATCGAGTAAAGCAAGCTGTTCATCTTTACTTTCGCCCGCAAATTCGACAA